>OGHC01000030.1_pt1 | contig 131915 bp, 105 predicted proteins | sample 1571381 | NCBI WGS metagenome assembly OGHC01 (sample SAMEA2581945, study PRJEB24529) | metagenome | biome: Human gut stool | place: China | collected 2011 | reverse complement strand
TTCAATATTTTTGTTGATCAAGAAAGTTTCTTCTGTAGGCACAATAACTTCTAATGTTGCCCCAACTGTTACATTGCCTGTAACCACTAAACTCATAGGATTGTCTGTCAAAGCCATCTTTTTCCTCCGATTTCTCACAGAGGAATATTACATATTGAAAATAATGCTACTCTAGGTTTACAGTTATGGTCTTACCTACCTGTGATTGTAACCACATCACTAATGATGTATCATTATCAGGTAAATTTACATAATAATAGGCGCTTCCATTAGGGTCACTAAGCGTATAAGTCTTATTATTAATTGTCACTTTTATCGAACTCTGACTTAAACTATTAGCAAAAGATATCCACAGTATATGTAGCAAAGGCTGCTGATTACTAGGATCAACTATTAATCCTGCGCTTAATGAAGTTATTTTAATTCCATAGAACGTATCAGGACTTAGACTGCCATATACTTGATCTGATGCATAGTCTGCGCTACTATAACCGTACTGCCACTGATTTCCGCCATAAGTATATTGACCGACCGTTAAACCTATTTGTCCACTATTTTCTAGTGTCGCACTAACCGTAATATTCCCTGTGACTGTAATATTCATAGGATTATCAGTTAGTGCGTGAAGTTGTAATAATAATTTCGGAAGACGGCTGACAGACAATTCTTTATCTGCCTGCCCCCCCCCTAATTAATTTATTAAACATTTTATTCGTCCTCCTTATTTACATCAATTTTTTCTAAAAGCTCTCCATCTTTGTTATAACCAGTGATTATAAGATTTTGACCTTTTTTAACTAAAATACTATAAGGTGAATTTGCTTTTACACTAAAAGAATATTCACCACTTGCAACAAAATCAAGATTCGCATAACTGTCTAATGTGTTTGATAATTTAGCACATTTTTCATTTAGTTCTTTTTGCATATCTTCATATTCCGATTTTGTTTTCCCGCCTAATAATTTTATCAACCAATTAAACATCTTCGTCCTCCTTTTCTAATACAGCTCCAATTTCAGCATCGCCATTTATTGCTAATGTATTTGCGCTTGCAGTTTGATAGCTTCCTGACAATGTAAATGTCTTAAAGGTGTATCCACTATTCGGCGTACACAAATTGCTTGCAGTTTTGCCATGCTGAACAGTAAAGGTTGATGTATATGCAACTCCATCAACTGTAACAGTAATCGTTCCACCTGTAGGCTGATTAATCGTATAAGTATAGGTTTTCAAGGTAGCGGCTGTTGCACTAATAGTGATATTATCTGTCAATGTTCCACTTGTACTGCTTAATGTGCCTGCATTATAACCTGTACTTGCTGATATACTTGCCGTATAAGTTGACCCTGCTTCTGCTGTAAATGTTGATGTATATGAATTGCCATTGCAAATTACTGTTATTGTTTGATTTGCTGATTGTACGATTGTGACTGTTACTTCGGACGTGTAACATAATCTTGCTACACCGTTTACTCCTATATACATTTTTTTGACTTTTCTTGCCTTGCCGTCTACTCCAATGTATATATTCTTTGCTTTTCTTGCTTTACCATCTACACCTATATAAATGCTTTTTGCCATTTTCGCACCTCTTTATTCATACACAATATAAAGTGTGCCTGTGGTTAATGCAGAGCTTCCAGCGGTTAAATCAGTTGTGCTATAGGTATATGCAGGTGCGCATCCTAATGCGGTTCTTGCGGCAGCGGCTGTTGTTGCCCCTGTTCCACCATTTGCGATTGGTAAAGTACCAGTAACTCCGACTGTTATATTTGCCGAACCATCAAAACTGCCAGCAGTACTACTTGCAAGATTTGCTGTAATAGTCCTTGCAGTTGCTAGTTTTGTTGCTGTGGCAGAATTACCTGTGTAGGTACTAGCATTTATTGTTGCTATTATTTGTGTAGCATTTTTCCATGCAAGTGTTGTTGTTCCGCTTGTAAATACTACGCCACCTACCATTGTTACTAAGTTCTGGAATGTGTTTGCTCCTGTGAAACTGTTATTTCCAGCGGCTAATACATCTCCACCACCCGCACTTGCAACACTATCATCTACATATTTTTTTGTAGCCGCCATCAAATCTGCTGTTGGATTGCCTTTAAGTGTTAAATCACCTGTCATTGTTCCACCAGCAATAGGGAGCTTTGTAGAGTCAGCTATTGTAATGTTTGCTGTGCCATCAAAAGATACTCCATTTATTGTGCGTGCGGTTTCTAACTTCGTAGCGGTTTTTGCATTACCTAACCATTTTGCAACACCATCATGTGTGACCGTTGCAAAGGGTTTATTATTGCTAGAAAAAGCTACTTTTGTATTATCGTCACGTATGACAAACACATTATTATTCGTTCCAACTCTAAATACATGAGGTTGATTTGTGCTCGCGTGATAAAATAGTCCACCTAAATTATCTGTTCCAATTCTTGCTTGTACTGTTTCACCTGTCGGAGAAACACCAAAACTTACAGTACCACCGCTACCTGCCGCAGTTCCGTTTGATACAGCAATATTTTTGTTATATACATTACTACCAGTCCAAGTATTGTTAGAACTCAGCAAATTAGCTACTGCACTTGTAACATCTGTCAAAAAAGCGTATTTATGTAAATTGCCCCATATCAAATTTGTATAACTAACTATATAACAAGATTTTTCAAAATAACTTGTAATTCTAGCTACCCAATAACCTTTATTATAATTATTTATGCTAACAATCTCAACTGACCACATTTGCCCTTCTTCAAGCACAAAATCATCATTAGTCCAGTTATCAGCCCATGTTTCTGCACAAGTGAAATATCCAATACAGCCAGTTACTTGTGATAGCGATTTTATTTTATTTGCAAGTGTTACGATTGCTTCTTTTAATTGTCCAATCGTATTTCCTTTAGTAATTTGTAATGGATGTGTGATAGTGCTTTTAGACCGATAAACAGTTCCCTCTGCAATACTATCATCTACATATTTTTTATTCGATACATCAGTATTTACTGTAGGAGTTTTGTTTACTGTCAATTCCAGTCCATTTGCATTAGTATATTTACCCCATGGAGTATTATTTAACGAGCTAAATTCTACTGTGCCATCAGAATTATACACGCTAGCAAAGGATGTTTGAATACCGCTTCTTAAATAACAAGGTCTATAATCAGCGGCATACATTACTAAATCGCCTATTTTATTTCTGGCTATAGAAGGTGTTTGTTCACTACCTTCAGGTTGTGTTCCGAGCCATAAATAAGTTGATACATCACCAGGAGTGGTAGCACTGCCCCGTATTGTTAAATTTGCATTAAATATAGCACTACCATTCCAATAGTTATTGCCTGTCCATGTGTTATTGCCTGCTAATTTGCCATAGGTCGTATGAATATTATTGCCATTAATATCAGCTAATGCTTTTGTTGCTGTACCCGCTGCATATTCTTGAAATGCGTCCATTGTGCCTAATTTAGTATCATCTACGACTTGATATTGTACTGGAGGAGTAACTCCTATTATCATTACAGTATCGCCATTTTGAACATCATCAACAGTTAAAGCAAGTATATCTGTAACAGTATCAACCTTTATAACATTATCCAAGCCTGCTGGAGGAATATTAGAAATATCTAATTGTCCTTTTATACGAGTGGCATCAATATCACTGGTATTTACATAATCAATTAAACTATTTATATATTTGATAAATGCCAGTCCGGATAATGTTTTCGTTATTTTCTCAAACATTTTCAGTAACTCCTTCCACTAAATCATAAATACATAATCTACCTGCAAAAGGATAAATTGCTCTTAATGTAACTGATTTATCAGTCATAGTATTAAATTCCATATCCACGAAAGGCACTCTAATATATTGATTATTAGCTTCGTCCTTCATTTGAATATTTAAAATTGCTTTACCACTTGTATAAATTTCGATTGTATATGTATCCCCATCGGCGACCCATAAATCTTCTGAAATTTCATCTGTAAATTCGAGGTAACTTGCAGCCTGATGAAATTTTTCATACCATTCCTGAATTTGCAAATATTGCATATTTACATTTTCAGCTTTATTCGTAAGATCTTTTTCAATTTCTTGAATATTTTCATGTCTTGTTTGAATATCGGCATAAATAGTATCAATACTTTCTTTGGTGCTTAATACTATTTCTGTATTAGATTGTGTTTTATCTGCATTTAATTTAGAGTTTTCCTCTGACAATTTAGCATTTGTTTCAGATTGTTTAGCATTTGTTTCAGATTGTTTAGCATTTTGTGAATATATTTTAGATTCACCAGCATAACGTCCAGCTTCTGTTTCTGACTTACTAGCCGCCTCTGCAGAAGTTTTAGCTGCTTCTGCGTATTGATAAGCTGTATTTGTTGATTCCTGAACTTTATGAAGTAACTTTTCTATATCTGATTTAACATCTTTAACATTTTGATAAATTACATCAATTTGATTTTTAATATTTTGGGAGGCTTCTTGTGCCTTTTTAGCTTCATCAGCCGCTTTAACAGCTTTATCTGCATTTTCCTGAACTTGTTGAACATATTGTTCAAATATATCCGGAGTAGGATCTTCAGGAAGTAGACTATCCTCATTAAACCCACTATCAATAATTTCTATATCGATTTCATTAGTTGTTGCTCTTTTGTTATCCATAGATACGGCAAAAGCATTTACCTGCATTATTCCTGCACCAACTAAAACTTCCCACGGTACTGGATATTCTACGCCATCTGAAATGTTGGTTACATTGTAAGTTTTTCCATTCTTGGTAAATTGTACTGTCTTACCTACATAATTAGCCCAATCTTCAGAGGTTTCAAGTGTAAATGTTAAATAACCCTTACTATCTGCAACAACTTCAGAATCTCCATAATAACTCAATCTTTGTTTAAATATTCTAAATTTTATCATTATTATTTCTCCTTATAAATTTAAGGTTCTTAAATAATAAGGCATACCAACTTTAGCAGATTTAATAACTGTCGAAGTTCCTGTATTATTAATTGATTTTGTTTTTAAAGCATAAATAGTTCTTCCGCCTGAAACACTCCAACTAGCCCCTTTAGGAACAGGAAAAGAAATACTTGTAGCGCCTTGACCATATTTAGAACGGCCTGCGGTGTGCATTACATTTACACCACTTACATATCCGTTAATAGTTGTATTATCATAACTTATTGCCATAATAATTAAATCTGTATCGGCTGTTCCACTAGAACCAACAGTAACAACAGAATTAAAAGCAAAAGAAGAAGAATTTCCAACAATATTAGTTTTTTCTTCTTTAACAAAACTAATACTATCAGAAGCTGTTATATCATCCAATAATATAGGTGTTCTAAAAGTTGTGCTTTCATCACCACTAGAAAAAAATGGAACAGAAGTTTTATTTAATGTTAACATTTTTTGCCATTCAACCTCAGTCGTTAAAGGCATACGAGTTTCAACAACATTCCATAATTCTGGATATTCTGATCTATTTAATACATAACTTTGTGTCATTTTTAAGTATCCTGGAGGAGCGCTATTCCATAATTGCTGTTTAATCGTTCCTATTGGTGTAGTATCTGCAGATACTTGAATTGGTTGTTCTTCCCAAATAATATCATTATCTGTTATCGTTCTGGAACCTTCTTGTCCACTTGCTTCCGACCATGTTGGTTCATTACTTCCACTTGTACCAGCATTTTTAGATACTAATTTAGTATGCAATCCAAAAGGATAAAGTAACACAGAATTTTTAGGATATGGTGTATTCGGTTGCCAAGAAAATCTTTTTAAAAATTCTGCATGCTGTTGCAATGTATTTTCCCAACCATTAACATTTTCAGCCATTACAATGTCGTTATCTGTGTCATGCCATAAATGAGCGATATAATCAGTAATTTTCATAACAATATTATTAGCCATTTGTTCCAACCTCCCGAATGTTAATTCGATGTTCAATCATAGTATCTGAAGCAATGGGAATATAAACAGGATCATTAGAAAGAATTAAATCTTTTCCATCTAAAAATTTAATATTAGTAATTAATTTTATTTCTTCCCAATTTTCAATATTATATTGGATTCTTAAATACCCACCAGTAATAATTTTTTGAACGAAATTTGTTATCTTATAAGTATCATTTATAAGAACTGCATGTATTTCTTCCCCTGTAAACGTTTTTAATTTATTAAGCATTAATGGAGTCAAGGATTGCACCTCCTCAGATTTTAATTTTGCTAATTCTTGAACACTTATAATAGGTTTTTGACCTACTTTCCATTTACCACCTAAAATATAATTCCACCACCATTTTTGTTGATAAATTTCTTCGCCAACTTCAATCGTATTTGGAATAAATGGAACATTGATAAATACAATGTTTGCAGGTTTTATTTTATTTATAGTAGCAATACTTTCCTTATAAATAAAAGAATTAGAAGCATTACTTTTAATGTATAAGGTATAATTCGGATAATCCATTTCTATTTCATAATTATTTTTTCCAAATAAAGAGTCTAATTTTTGACGAAGATAAATCATTGTATAATAGGATAATGTTTGTATCCTATTTAATAATCTAAATCTTCTTTCCTCCAATGTTTCTGTTTCCGGATCTGCAACTATTTGGAATAATTGTTCATAAGCATAAATACCATCTTCATCTGCGTATGCAATAAATTGATTATTTTTTGCTTTATTTAATAACAAGTATAAGTTATTCCAAATATCATTTTCAACTTTAATTAATTCATCTGTTTCTAAAATACCTTCATAATAACGAGGAAAATAACGACCAATTCTAGTTCTGTATAAACCATACCTATTGTTCATCTAGACTCACCGTACCTAATACAGGAATTTCTTGTAATGAACTTGTTTCTGTTAATTTAATATCTGTGTCTGTTTCATTTAATTTTAATTCATAGGCACTGGATACACCTTTAACATTTAGAATAGCAAAATTAATTCTACCTAAATAAACAGTTACAGAATAATTATTTTCATCGTCACTATTTTCCCAAGCTTCTCTTAAAGACAAAAGATAATTTTCTAAAGCAGCTTTAATATCAGGCATCAAAGTTTCTAATTTATATCCTGGCAATAAAGTGATTTTTCCAGACACATTAATTGTTCTAGGTAATGGAGTGCTTACTGTTACTTTATGCCCAATGGGAGCAATACCTAAACCTAACCCAGTTTCCCCGCCAGAATTTTCCGGATCAAATTTTTCTAAAATAGTTTGACAAAATTCTGAAGAACAAGAATTGTAATCTGTATCAATAATACTTAACTTTACAGTTCCTCCTCCTGCCCATACAGGATAAACTTGAACACCACCAATGCCCGGAATTTCTTTAGCCCATTGCCGATACTGTGCAATATTACCGCCAAACGCTGTTTTCATTAAATTAGCTAAAAATCTTTCTCTTAGAGAATCGTCTGATTCTTCTTCTTCTCCTGGATAAAGTAAAGTAGTAATTTCAGCACTTGCTAACTTTTCAATATAATCATTAGGAACGATTCTACCTATATAACTATTTCCCACGCTACCAACAGTATTGCATTGCATAACATAACTTCCGGGTACTACATCACCATCTTCATTTGTGTATACCTGTACTGCGGTATAATTTAAGATAGTATCTCCAACGGTTGAAAAAGATTGTCCAATAGAAATTTGACAAGGTTCATCTAGCTGTGTTTTAAATACTCCTAATTTTTTAGCGTATGTTGCGGGATCTCGAGTTATACCCCCCTCTATTACACGCCCATCAAGCCATAATCCATTTGCAGTTTCGATATATGTTTGTTCGATAATATCAGCTAAATATAATATGTGTTTTGCGGCTTCGTAACAACATGGTGATAAAGCATCTCGAATAATCGAACCTTCTCGTTTATCAACATTATCTGGAACTTTGCTTAATGCTTCCGTTAAAATATAATCATAAGTATATTTTTGCAGATATTCGCTTAAAACATTCATTTTTTCACCTCCAAAGTTATTGGCAATACGCCAGATTCAGTTTGTAAATCTAAAGTAATTGACATATAGTCAAGTCCTTCTTGTGTAAATTGTAAATTACTAATAGCATAAATTCGAGAATCTGCTAATAAACAATCTTCCAAAGCTCTCTGTAAATCTGCTTGAATATAATCAAAATCTTTACCGATATACTTTTCTAATTCAATTCCATAATTTTTAGAATAAATAACATAAGCATATCTTTCAGTATCGAAATTTTTCATTATTGCTTGTTCAATAGCAGGCTGTCCATCTGTTGTACCTATAATTCGTTTATTATAATTATCAACCTTATAGGTTCTTGTAACTTCATTTTGCCCTATTTGATTTACAATAATATTGCGATTTGTGGGTATCATGGTATTCCCTCCACCCTTTGCTGAATTAAAAATTTCTGTCCATTATTAAATCTAATTAAAATAACTCTGTCGCCGGGATTCAAGCCACGCCATAATTGTATCTCAGGAAGCTCTTCTGTGGTATTGTGCATACCATTATGAATAGCTTGATGTTTATGTTTTACTTGTCCTTTTTCTGGAAAAGGAATCTTAATTATTGTTTCCTTACATAAAGCTCCGACAACTAATTGATTTTCACCTAATGTCGTTCTTGAATCTAATTGTACACTTAAAGGAGAAACAGAAAGCACTGTTCCGTATACACAGTCAGACATATCGGAACTTTGAGCTCTCTGTTTTACCATTTTTCGCGTTATACTTAGAATCCGAACAACTCCAGAATCTTCCATATTAAACACCTACATCCAAACTATATTGACTTAAATTTAATTTAACTATGTGCTCATTATTTTTCCAAGTATGCGAACAATCTGTTGCAATATATTCCTGCATATTAACGAAACCAGCTTTAGTTAGAGGGTCTAATTTAACGGTTAACCAATTTCCAGCTCTAAAAGAATAGGGTAAACCAACACATTCAACTCTTAAAGATTTTAATTCCCTATTTTTAACCTTTAAAAGAGCATCGCCTCTTTGTTTGATTTGATTTTCTGTTGCTGTTTTATCTACTTTTTCGTAATATTGCAATATGCCCCATTTACGCTGATTTTCATCATCCTGAGCCACATAAACTTTACGAACTCCTTCTTTCGTATTGTCTTGTACTAATTTTACACGATTATATGAATCCCTGTCAATGTTTTTCTTAAAATTGTAACCTGTAATATTTAAATCGTCTGAAATGTAGTAGTTTGTTTTTGTTGATAATAAACTGATTTGTTCTAATGTACCATAATTATCTCTCAGAATAAACCAATTTTGTATATTCACTAAAGCTTCATCATAGCCATAATTAATTATTGAATACAAGGATTTTCCATCATGAACTCGTGGAGAAACTTCCCATGAACAATCATCGACTATTTTGTAAGTAAATTTCCAGTCTTCACAAATAGCTTTAAAAATCTGAGTTGCTGTCTTTCCGGAAAAGACATAGGATTCTTTATTTTTTAAATAAAAAACTTGATCAACAGCTTCATAAGTAATAGTATCTTCAGAAGCTGTCATATTAACAACATATCCATAGAAAATTGGTATATCGTCAATTCTTAAATTAACTGTGGTTGCAAATTCTAAAATTAATTCAATATTATTAGGTACGGAGAATCTTAATTTTCCAGGCTGTTCTAGCAATGTCGTTGTCCAAGATATATCAAAGACAACTTGAGAAATTTCAAAAACTTTAGTATTCGGAAGTTGTACAGCTAATAAAATATTCATTACAGTATACCCGATATTTTATTTACCGCTGTTTCGGATACCCAACCAATCCAACGGTCTTCATTATCAGTTATATGGATTGCTCCATTATTATCGAAATCTAAAAGATTTACGTAACAGCCAGTTTTATTCTTAACATACCTATCTACAAACTGCATAGCTGGATCTTTATAAATTGTACCTGTCACACTTACTTCATCCCCCATTGTTAAGGCCTCGGATTCATCTGTTCTTAATCCACCAGTATCAACAGTTATTGTACCATCTTCATCAACAGTAGCGTTATTAACTGCATAAATCTGATAAACCTTAAATTCGATATCATAATACGGATCGGGATCTGCTTCCTTCCAATCATAATCGAATTTTTCAATAGATACAAGTTTATTAAATCCAACAGCAAGTCCAGTAATAATTAACCTTATAGGTTCTTTGCTATCCCTAATCTTACTAAATAAACTTACATAAAATGAAGGTTCATGAAATTGTGCTTTATTTTGCCTATCTAAAATTTGCTTAATTAATGCAGTATAAAAAGTTTGTTCTGAATTGCCTGTTAGTACATAGGGATAATTCTGTGTTTCTATTGTTGGAAAAAAACAACTAAATCCAATCGTGCTTAATTTAGGATTTTTTAAAACATTTATTTCTCCTAATGATACAATAGGGTATGTTTTATTATTTCCTGGAGTAGCAATTTTTAAGTCTGAAGGATTTACAGGAATTTGCACTGTATCTCCTTTATACACAATAAATATCTTTACATCGCCTCTAGCCCTACTTATAGAATCCGAATTTGGAGAAAGGCTCTCAAGAAGTGTGGTAGTATCACTTATTTTTCCGGATTGTGCAACCATTTTATCCTACTCCTCTCCAACACTTAAATTATAGGCATTTTCAAACATATCCGCCAAATCATCTGCAATTTGTCCTACATCTGCATTTTGATGCACATCTCCAAACACAACTCTCATAATTGGACGCATTGTAGTATACCTATTCACAAATTCTATTGCCTGAGATTCTTTGATCCACTTAATACTATCTTCATCAAGACTAATTTTACCACCTTTAACATTTTTTACTTCGCCAACAGTATCAAGATCTGTAATAGGTTTAGCTTTAACTCCACCAGTAGCTCCAACACCGTTTGGATTAAATGTATTTTTCATGGTATTTAAAAAACCGTCTATTTTAGTGTTAGTATCTTTAGCAAAATTAATTCCCCAATCATAACCTGATTTATAACTAGCCCCCACATCTTCCATTGCAAACATACTTACATAACCAATTTTTTCTTTACCTAATTTATCTAAAACAAAATTCATTCCTCGAAGAATTATGTTATTAAATAGTAAGATAAAATAATCGGCAACCATTTTTACTAAATTCATAAAGGCTGTTTTCATTGCATTAATACCACCCATAATAACTCCAAAAGCTTCCGGAAAAGCTAAAAATAATTTCATTAACATTCCGACGGCGGCTACTACGAGCAATACTTGCCAATTCATAGCAATAAAACTTAATGCCAACGCAGCGGCTCCAGGAAGCGCTGCTGCAATATTACGAACTAATATAACAAGAGAAACGCCTGCAATGTAGCCTAAAATTCCAGCTAATATATCAAAATTTTCTACAAGTGTTTGAATCATTCCTACGCCGCTGGTACTAATGCCAGTAAATATTTCATCCATTCCAATTAGCAGACTATTTCCAGCCATCGTCATAGCTTGACCGAATGTTATAGGAAGTTCATTAAATTTATTTTCAATTTCTGTAGCTTTTTGAAAAACTGCATTCTTAATTACTTCAGCAGTTATTTCCCCATTTTTTTGTGCTTCTTTAAAAGCTGCATCATCAAGTCCCATATAATTTTGTATAGCTTTTTTAATTAAAGGAGCAGATTCGCGAATAGTACGCATTTCATCGCCTTGCAATCTTCCAGAGGCCATAGCTTGTGTGAGCTGATACATGGCCGCTTTTTGTTCTTGTGGTGTACTACCACCAACAAGGAAAGCCTTATTTACTAACTCAGTAAAAGCTATTAATTCATTGTTATTTGCAAAAGCGTGTCCTGCAAGAATACCCATACGACCAATAACTCGGCTTGTAGCTAAATAGTCAGCTCTTGATCTTTGTGCAGAATCATAAATATCTCTGGATAATTGATCTTGTGTTCTTAAACCATCATTAATAATATTTAATCTCGCTGCATTTAACATTAAGGCATCGCCTATATCTGTTACACGTCCAATTTCTGAAATGGTACTTTTCAACAAATATACACCAGCTAATAATTCTGTTAAAGGATTCATTGCATTTGAAAATACGTTTCCAATAGGATTTTCATCTTTAAAGCCAAGCCCCTTAATTAAATTCTGAGAACGATTAACATCAGAATTAAAATCTTTAAGTAAAGCATTAGCTTTTGATATATCCCGCGAAGCTGCTTTAAATAGACTCGCTTCGCCCGGCGTTTGATTTAATGCCGTTAAAGTAAGACGAAGCGAGGCTAAAACCTTATTTAGCACAGGGGACATTTGATCGTTTAAATATAATGTATTCCTGACTTCCATAGGCTAACCTCGCTATCTTTTATGTTTTCGTTTTCTTTTGTAATTCAGCATCTTGTTTAGCGGCGATTTCAATAAATGCCAGCACACAGGCTTTTTCTGAAATTGGTAAATTTAGATATTCAGAAGGCTTCCAATGAAGTCTTCTGAAACACCAAAATGCTGCCACCGTATCGGAATCTCCTTCTTTAAAGAGCTGTTTTACTTTTTTGCTGTGTCAACAGCCTCTTCACCATAGCCAGAATGTTGCATGATTTTATTTGCAATAAATTCAATCTCGCCGGGTTTAAATTTAGCTTTAACAAATTCCGTTGGAACTGTAACACCACCTAAAACAGCCGGGTCACGGAAATTAGGGTTTACACAGCCAATAGCCATTAAGCTACTGGATAATGCCATGTTATCAACTGTTGGTTCACCTTTTGCATTAATTTTAATTGCCTTAGCTCTAGCTTCTTGCCATTCATCGGCATCAATAGCTCTAATAGTAATTGTTATTCCTGCAAGCTCACCTTTTAAAGCAATTTCTTTTGTATCACGTATATCACGATTTCGAATAAGATCTAAAAGTTCCATTATAATAACCTCCAATTAAATTTCCGGATTAGGGCTTGAAAAGTAATCTAAATATTCAAAGTCGGAGAATGTGCAAGTCATAGACTCTTCCAAAACTTCGCTTTCAACATCTAATTTTGCCAAGACCCCTTCATCAATATTGCAGTAATAGAATGCAGACACCTGTTTTCCGATTGTGGTAGTTGGGTCATTATTCTTGATAGTAATAGTGAAATATAAATCTTTACCTGTTTTAGCGTATTCACGCATAAGTTTACGAAATACAGAAGAAACATAGTAAAGAGTAAATTCACCTTTACCAGACCAGCCAGAAGATTTATGTTGCGCCCCACGAAAACCAAGAGAACGAAATTCTTTCTTACGTTTTGTGAAAGTCATTGTACAATCCTTAATCATAAACAATTCTTCAAGAACACCGTCAACAACCATAGTTGCCCAACCTTCTTGACCGGAAACGGCATCGCCAGCTCGTAAATAATCATACTCCTGTGACATTATTTAATCCTCCCTTCTTAACGACGAATAGTTACTGTCATATACAATTTTTCCATTGAATCAACAGGCTGTAAATACAATTCAACTACAACTTCGTCAAGGTTAGCACCTTGTCTGATTGTAATGTCTGTAGAGCCGTCAAAATTCTGAATAGCGCCCATTTTTTGAAGTTTATTTAAGTAATCAACGATATCGGCTTTAAATATTTCTCGACCATCATCATTATTATTCTGTTTACCTAAATAACTCTTTTCAAATAATAAACGAATATCATTATTAATTTGATCAATGGTACGAATTACTCTGTTTTTACTAAAAGAATAATCTTTTAGTGCAGTAAACGTATGCAATGTATTAATATCCTGTTCAACAACAACAACGCCATCTTGACGAGAAGAAAGAATAAATTTACCCCTTCTTAAAGCATCAATAATTTGTTCATGTGTCAATTGATTAATGATTTCTGTTGCATCTTCAAAAGCATAATAAGTTAAAGATTTATTAATTGCACAACCTGCACTCATACCAGTTACACGAGCCACAAAAATAGGAACTGTAATCTCATACTGAGCGGATATATAACCTTGATTAAGAGTAGAAATAATACCCTCTGTATCTGCATCAATATTATTTAAAACGGCCTGAACTTTCGTTCCGGTTGTTTCTCTCATATAACTGATAAAGGATTTTACTTGAGCGTGTATTTCAGTTGATGTTTCGAGTGGGATACCCATTGTATTCCATTTTGCAGTTTTCAGTAATTCAAAATAACGAGTATAATTAGAATTAACTACAGTCCCATTTGTGCCATCTTCCAATTCCCCGCCCGCATCAGCTGTTAAAGATGCTGAACTTGTACCACTAAAATCAACAAAATCATTATTTTCGATATCGCCTACAGTAGTCCCTGTCTGTGTATCCTTAACAATTCCATTAAAAGTAGTAATAACATCGAATGCAGACCCATTTTCAACCACGGAAACGGCAATTTTATTTCCGCCAACACCTGCATATTTCGCAGTAGCCGTAAGATTGTTTAAAATAAGTTTTGCTTTAGTGCCTCCAGTATCCATACGGAAAAGCAAAACTTTAGAACAATCTGTCAAAACTTGCTGATATATTAAAGATTCTTCATCCATAATATTACAGCCAATAATACTTTCACAGGAGCCATCTAAAAGTTGTTCTGGAGTTAAACTAATTAATACATCATTAGCGCCAAAGTTCATTTGAATTGGTAATGTAGCAATTCCACGATCGCCTACCATATTCAAAGGCTGAGATGCACTTTGAAAATTAATATAAGCACCCGGACGAACTTTATTCATAGCTTCAAAAGTTCCACCTGCCATTATTCTTCATCCTCCATTCGTTGAATTTCCAAAACTTGCATTTTAGGTTCTTCAGGCAAAATAAGTTTTGCCTTAATTTTATAATTAACAAAGAACTGTAAGACATTTTCAATAATTTGATAATTCATCTTACTTGCCTTTGCTTTTCTTGTTACTACTTCATCGCCATCTTGTTTATCTGGAATGTCGATCATTCTTAGAATACCAAACAATTTTTCAGCCATATCACGATATTCACTATGCCTACCATAATCGGATTCTTCTAAATAATATTCGACTTTCATTCGATATGTTCTCCAAGCCGAAGCAGTCATCCCATTTTCTTGTGTTACATCAATTACAGATAATACGAAAAAGGGCTCTACTGCACCTTCCATTATCTTATTTTTAAAAATAGTTGGAATTATTGGTGGGTCTACAGAATCATTTTTTAACCGATTTGCAATATTTTTTGCCATTGCACTAATAATGAAATCGCCTTTAATTGGTATAATCATAATCCTTTTCCTTTATAAAATGCTTTAAATGCAGCTTCAAAGTTGGCTTTAATTGTATCATCATATCTATCAATTGCGATCCGGCACATATGAAAACCATTTACAAAAGGCTTTTTTAATACTATTCCTGATTTAGCTCCTTTTGTATAAACAAACTTCCCACCAACAAAAATTCCAGGAACAAATCTACCGACTTGTTGCCTATGCCCATCTTCCACATATGACGCATATTCTAGTGAATTGAAAATTTGAATATAATAACCTTTAGCAGTTTTAAAAACTTGAGTTAATTCCCAGCGATTTCTTAAATCCCCTGTCTTAACTGGAGTTAGTGCTTTTGTGTCAGCTAATACCTTCATGGCCTCTTTTAAAAGAAACTGACGACAAAATAAATCATAATCTTTTTCTAGGTTCTCGAAATTTTTTAAAAACTTGTCAAAATCTTTATGCTCAAATTTTATAGACATTAGGCAAACTCCCTATTTACAAGAGCAAATTGCTGATGGGAAGTATGCTTTTCAGGTCTACCAGCATAATCTGTATATGTATCTAATACATTTCCATGATCGTCTAGTACATAAGCTTTAATCTTATCACCTTTACGAATATCATAGGAAGGATCACAAAAAATTCCAATATGCTGATTTGTTGGGTTTATTAATAATGAATCTTCTTCCGGTAAATCTTGATAATTCAAACTAATTTTACAAGGAATTTTTGTATAAATAGGCTGAACGGATTGTTCATTTGATACAGTAAAGTCCTCCCCCATAGTTAAACCTAACCGATAAACTTCCATTCTGTCTTTATACATTAATGATTTAAAGAGTTTTCTTGTAAAACCAATTTTTATCACCATACTAACCTCCGAAATTTCTTCAGTTGGGATTCATAATCTAAAACAACAGTATCTAAATTAGCTTGATGACTTCTTAAATTCTTGTTATATATAGAGGTATCGCTACCACTTCCAAAGGTTATAGTAGTATCCCCTACCCTTATAGAGTTGATATTGCCTGTATTCACATCTGGCTCGGCTTCTTCCTCCTCACCTTCTACAGAAACAGTTGTTGCCTTTATAAACTCATCTTCATACCTAAATAAGTCAACCACCATATTTGCAAAAGTATAAGTTAATTCTTTAGGAATTTCATTAATATTACAATAATTTAAAATAGTCTGTTCTATTTCATCTACTGTTATTTTTAGTAAAGGCTCGGAGGGTGTATCCGCTCCGAGCTTTACTTTTACAATGTCCGTAACTAAAGATTTATCAACAGTTTTCATTCCGTTAATCTTCCAGATTTAGATTTTTTTCTTTTTGGAGTTGCAACAGGTTTTTCTTCCTGTTCTACTTGTTCTTCAAAAACAACAGCTCCAGATTTTTTCATTTCCGGAAGATCAGATTCATCGGCGATAATATCAGTATAGGGAGGATATACTTTACGATTATATTTTACAGTTATGGGAAACTGTACTTTAACCTTAGACATATTAGCCTCCTAAATTATTGAACTTTCATTACATAAATGTCATCCATTCTTTCGAAGGAAGGTAACATAATAGCATCTACAATAGTAAATACATTTACCGGATGCGGTTCTTTAACTGTGGTAATGGCAACACCATTAGCTACAACAGAAACAGAAGCGGAAGAATTACCGCTCATTAAATCATATTCTTCAGGAGTAGTGCCAAACCAAGTATTACCTAAAGAATAACTCGGTAACAAAGTTACATATCCATCAGGATAGAATTTATGGTCAACACCTTGTTCATCTTTGAACATCTTATCATATGTAATGATTTCAAGTTGAGTTTCTTGACTTACAAAGGATTTAGCCTGAGCGCTAGAAACCAACATATTCGGAGCTGCTAATGGATTCATAAATTTCTTAATGGATTCAGAAGCCAACATATCTCGCAATGTTTTAGTTGTCATCAATGCACGGGTAAGAGTGACACCGTATTGATCAGCCATTGTAGTTGTTGCGTCAAGTAAGTCACCAATCGGATCATTTACAGCTTTCTTTTCTTGAGTCCAAACATCATCACCAGCCAAAATGATTTTATGATCGGAAGCCCAATCGCCGTCAGGATCATAATTATATTGATAACTAATATCGCGACCAGTGCCTGCGGTTGCAGTAACAGAGATAGTACCATCTACCAGCAAGCTCATACGCATACGTTCTGCTTGTACCAATGCACCATCTACAAGACGAGTAATATCGTCATATACACGTGCAATAGTAGGCTGTGCAAAAGGAATGCCTTTAGCCAACAGATTTTGAATATCCTGACGTTCTTTTTCACCAATACGAGTTGCTTCACGGAAGAACGGCATTTCCGTAGAAACTTCAGTAACACCAATACGATCTCTTAAAGTCGCTTTGGTATCAAAAGCAGACGGTTGCAATGCAACAGGAAGTTGATTACGACCTTTAATCCATGCAAGCTCAAGACCATTATTTTTATTATTGGGGAAAAATTGACTACCAATCATAGGATTTTTCATGGCTGTATTAACATCAGTCCAATAAGCTGCAATGGCCTTTGAATCAAAAATTTCAAAAATAGATTTCATTTCTATTATTCTCCTTTACTAATAATTAACCACCAACAGACGCATCCGCAGGTTGTAAGATGGTCATGTCATTTTTTAAGAAATAAATCATTCTTAAATTTTTAAGTGCTGCATCTGATGGCGGAGTAGGTAAACGATCTGCTCGAATAAATCCATGTAAAACAATAGCCATGGAAGCATCACTTTCAGTTACATCATAATCTTGCAATACAACACCAATCGCTTTATTGTCATTAGACGGATAAATAGTACCCGCTTTAATAATAAAACGATCACCTTCTTTAACTACCATACCATCAGCCTTTGTGGCTTTTGCGGCCTTTCTTGCAATAGGTACATAGTGATCAGGCATTGCAAGAATATGCTTAGCAGAATCGTAAGCAATAGTTTTGTACTTCATTGTCATTTTTAATTTCCTCCTTCTGTCTGAATCCCAAGCATTTGAAGTTTTTGTTTTGCTAAAGATTTACCGAAATCTTCACTTGTTGTAGGCTCTTTTTTATTGGTATCACTGTCCCTCGGTGTATTGCCACTAGGATTTCCAGGATTATCCGCAGGTTTAAACAAGAAAGATTTATCTTTTTGCAAAGATTCAACCTGTTCTTTCAGTCCACTAACAACCTTGTCACCATCTAATTTAATTAGACTTAAATCGATTAACCCTTTTACAAGTTGCAAATCGTGCGGTTTATTTTCGCCCGCTAATAAGGCTAATTCAACTGCATTAACTTTGCGCAATTTTTCGAGCTGCTCTTTATACTCGGTTTCCTTCGTAGTAGCCTCGCCCTGAAGTTTTTCGATTTTGGCGGCAAGTTCAGCATTAGTACCTTCAAATTTTTTCAATTTTTCCAGTTCTGTTTTATTGCTGTTGACTGTTGCAACAAGGTTTTCATTCTCTGCCTTTAGCACATCATAAGTCCCTTTAGGCACATAACCTTCCATAGCTGCATTATGCAGTTGTATTGCTTTTTCTGCTTGTTCTTCTGTTAAGCCAAAAGCAATCAAGGCTTCTTTTGTCATATCATTCGCTCCTTTTCATAAAAAATGTACTCATAGAATCATCTACGAGTACATTATACAATATAAATTCTTAAAATTCAATATAAAAGTTCTTATTTATTTACATATTCTTTTAACCATTGTTTATAACTGATATTTTTATCAACTATATAATAATTTTCTTCTTTAGCAATACGTTGTGCATAAGATTGTCCATCTACAACTGGAACAGTTGTTGTTCTACAATTTGGATGAAATGGTGGAAAGTTTACCCCTCGTTCAGCTTTAGATACTTTAAAAATTCTACCGTCCATGCTTATACAAATTTCTGATGTTTTAAAATCCAAAGTTGCTAAAAGTTGATATTCTTTTATGCCAGCTTGTATATAAGCTTGTAACGCTGCTTGATTTGCTATATTATTCATTTCAGTTCTGACTAAAGTCATTGCTACACCTTGGCGTGTATTCATAGCACTGGCAATTTTATCAGCAACATATCTAGATGGTTTTCCAGCCGCAAAAGCTAATTGCATTTCTTTTTTAAGATTATAAATTAGCATTTCTTTATTTTTCCAAAGACGATCACTAAAATCCTCTCCTAAATAATTTTGTGAGAGAACACTAATAACTAAATCTTTGGAAGGGGTAGTGAAGGACATGCCTACGCCAGAATAAGTCTGCACGTCATATAAAGTATGGTAATACATATCTTCATAGCCTTGTAGGTATATATTCGGTTGTTGATCTTCCTGTTTTAATAATAGCATTTCAATAGCATGCCTATATTCGGCTATTAATAATTCTAATCTGGATAATCTTGCACGATCTTGAAGTTCCTTTAAATTTTTAAGGTAACTTTGAGCATTTTTAGTATCATACTGTGAAGCCTGTTCAATATAATCTTGAATAATTTCTTTAAATTCTGATAATTCTTTACCGGATAATCTTTTTTTAGCCATTTCTAAAGAAATTTTATTTTCTTCTGCATATTTAGCATAAAAAAGCATTAATTCTTCCTGAAGCTCTTTAATTACTTTTTTATATTCTTTAGCTAGTTCAAGATTATAATCAACTGCAATATCTTCCACAGCTTGCAAATTACGTTCTGCTCTTTGTTGCCAATAATCCTGATTACTCATTATTTCCTCCATAAGAAGCTCTTGTTAATTTTAACTGCATATCAAGTTCTTTTTGTTGTTCTTCTTCTTGTTCTTTTTCCAATAAACGAATCTCTTCTTTTGGATCAATAACCCATGGATGATTCGAAACAATGGTTTGTTTACTAATAACACCTTCACTATTTTTACAATCGAGAATTGTTTGGGCTTCATTAGTAATCATATCAGTATTAAAGATGATATCGAAATCTTCAGAAGTAAAATCTTTATTATTAAATGTTTTTTCGTGTTCTTTAATAAACCATGCAAGAGATTCTAAGGCTTCGATTACTTGCACACCTATATCGTTACAATCCAAAGACAAATCAATGTATTTAAATTTTAAAGCTTCACCACTAATATCTCGCATTTCATCTTGTTGAGTATCTACACCCGAACCATCTTCATAAATATCTTTACGTAAACGATTTAAATGTAATTCGGCTCCCTCTAATTTAAAAGGTATATCTAAATTAGTAAGATCGCCCTCTTCCGTTACATAGGCAACTTTTGTTTGCTTTAAATTAAGCATAAATTCATCTTTATCTGTGCCATCATAACCTTTAACAATACGAATACTATTAGGAACATCATGAATTTGATCACTAATATCACTGGTAATGGAATCATAGTCATCTATTAAAGTTTTGATGTATCTTAATAATGGCAATTCTTCCATGTTATATTTAATACAAACAAAAGGAACACGTCCCCAAGACATGGGATCAGATACATAAATAGGATTTCCAAATTCATCTGTATCAATTAAACCATTTTCATTAGTTTTCTTCTTCTTAATTCGAAAATGACTATCAACAAAACTTTCTTTATCCGGATCAATTCGTATTCCACCAGCTGTTAATTCATAAAACCAAACTCCTTGAGGTGTATAGTATTCAATTTTTTGATGTGGAATTTGATCTCCATTTGGCTTGATTTCCATAATTTCATAAAATCGAATTACTGCATCTAAAACTGTATGGTCTGCATCTGCCCAAAAAGGAATAATTTCATAATCGGGCATTCTTTTAAATAATAAATTTCCATCTTCATCATAATAAACTTGAAACCAATTAATTCCGGAAACAACAGCTTGTCTAACCATATTTTGTAAACGACGAAGAAATTTTTTATTAAAATAACCTTGAAGAATTTGTTCAAACTCTTCATTTTTACATTTGATGGTAAAGGCTTTACTTAAAAGATAGTTAACTTTTTGATTTACTAATTTACGATAAAAAGAATGTCTTAATTTAACATTAGACACAGTATTATCAATAATTTGTAATCCTTCACGATTAAAATAAAATCTTATTTTATTATCAATCTCGGTTTCATTTTCAAAATATTCTCTTGCTACTTTTCTTTCTTTGAACAAAGCACTATTTTGAAATTGTTGAACAGCTCCAGTTAAAAAATCTTCTTGTGGTTTACCATAGCTACTCATACGACGAATGTTTTCTGCATTAAAGTCATTTGGATCAATTCTCATAAAATCAGGTAATTTTAACATAATAACCTCCTAAAAACTAAATGTTCTGCGATTACATCTTTCAGTTGCATATCTTAGTGCGTCCATTAAATGATTATATTCATCCATAGGTTCATTAATTGGTTTTCCAGTATCTTTATCCTTATCCCATACATAGTTACTAAATTCAACAACGTGATTCATGCAGCGTGGGTGAACATAAATATGATAATCTTGCAATTTTTGAATACCTGCAAGAACGCTACCTTTACCTTTTTTAGCTGGTTTAATACGATTTAGACCTAATAATCTTAATTCGTTAATTGTTCTCGCATCCTCATTATCTGCAATAATAACATCATTCATATATCCCTTATATCTAATATTGTCACGAATTTGTTGATTTGTTAGTTGAGTACGATAAATTTCATCGTAAACAAAAATTTCGTATTTATCCTCGTCAACAAAAATACAACTCATTGCAGTTGGGTCATTCGCATAGCCAAAGTCAAGACCTTTGAAATCTCTATAAATTGGAATACCTTTTTTATTTTTAACATCTCTAAAATATGAGATATCAAAATCAGCTTCTTCCCAATTACTATAGATAAGACCTTCCGCAATACCCCAATCTCCCATTCCTTCGATACTATAACGACGAGGATTAGTACGTTTCATTTCTTCAAATATTTTTATATCATCTTCGCCTAAAAATTCATTGCATTGATAATTTGTTGTTAAAGCTAATATATTTACATTATCGGCTTTATCAAAAAATCTTTTTTTGATCCAAATTTTATCAGACCACGGATTGAATGTAAAAGTATGTTGTTTAAATAATGGATAAGGTATAGCGCCACGAATTGATAAGTCAACCTTATTAAATTCATCTTCATTAGAACATTGAAAAGCTTCTTCCCACCATACCCAGCAAATATATCCATCTTCTACTGTGATAGATGTGATTGATTGTGCGTCGTCCATGCCTCTAAAGAATATCTTTTGTCCGGAAGGTTTATAAGTGATTTCCAAAGGATTAACTGTGCAATGCCATAAATGGTCTACACCTAATCTATTAATAGCCCATTTCAACTGTCTATAAGTAGAATCTCTGTGTGTATTATAGTAACGTCTAACTACCATTGTGTTCGGTTTTAATCTATACCGTTCGTAGAACTTCATCATATTATAGATATACCATAAAGCAGTAGTACAGGATTTTTTACTACCACGACCACCTTTTAAGCACCTATAACGACCTTTAAAGTTCCAAAATTTGGCGTAACCACGACCAACAACTTCTGCTATATTAATCGTGGCCATTTAGTCCTCCAAATCCTCTTCCCCAACGAAAGAAACAGCGCTATTAACATTGACGTTATTTTCGTTAAAGCCATGCATAGTATTCAACTCACTAACTGCATCAACAATGCCTGTGACTTGAATTTTATTAAGATGATTTTTCTGACGAAGTTTAATCATCTTATTTACAAGACTTTTAATAACCCTCGGGTCTTCTTCTTCCTCAATTTGTTCCTGAAGGAATTGTAATTCTTCTTCAAAGGCTTGATTAACACGTTCCATTTCATTTTGGCAAGTAGCTATAACATAACGAAGTTTTTCAATGGATTCTTCCTTAGACCATTTTATAGACTTTAACTGCTCCTGTTCTCTAGCCTCAATTAATTTTCTAATACGATTTGCGATTGCAGGTTGCTGTGCTTTCGAATAAGCCGATGCACCAACACTTTTTACCGTATCTAATTTTTCCGGAAAATGTTGTCTAAAAGCATCAACATATCGAACACCCATTGCAATATCCATACAGAACGCTTCTTCTTGCTCTGTTAGAATACCTGCAAGAGATACTAATGCTGCCATAATTAACCTCCTTCTAAATAAAAATAAGGATACCAAAAAGATATCCTTATTCGTATCTTTTATTTAATTGTAGAACAGAAAGTTAAAAATGTCAACTATCTTTTGTTTCTAACAGATGTGTTCCATTTAAAATGTATAAAAGATATTCACAACTTTTAGAAACGGCCGAATAATCCTCGTCGAAGTCATCACTATAACATTTCCATAATGTAAGGTTAGAACCGAAATAAAATATTCCATAGTACTTTCCAGTAAACCCATCATAAAGTTTAAACTTTTGATTAATTTTTATACCAAGCTCAGATAAAACCTTTACTGTTATATTTTTCTGTATAACCAAACACCTTAACCCCCTTTATAACTCCTAATATAAAGGCATTTTCATTTGCCTGTACTTCCTACTCCGCCAACTCTTTCGGGTAGATTATCTACATCTTCTGTATCCACAGTATGATATCTATGAAAAATACCCTGTGCAATACGATCGCCTTTTCTAAAAGTATAGGGAGCATTACCTCTATTAGTAATGTCAATTAGGATTTCTCCTTCATTATCCGGATTATTATAATAATCAGCATCAATAATGCCTGTCCCGTTAGTTAACTGTAAATTATATTTAATACCTAAACTAGAACGAATATGAATATACAAAACTTCATCATCATTCATTTGACATTTGATACCAGTTTTAAAAAGAATAGATTGTCCTGGATTTAAAGTTACTCCTCCCCACGGAGCAAAAAAATCATAACCAGCTGATTTTTTTGTTTTTCTTTGTGGAATAAAAGCTTCCTTTACTTTTGATACTTTTTCAAAATTACGCATTATCTTCACCTCTACGATAAATTCTATGAATTTGATAAAATTTGAAAGCTCCAATATAATATTCATCACATTTATCAATTTTCACCGCATATATATCTTCAGAATCACTAACTAATTCAGGATTTAAAGCATGAGAAACGATGCCTAAACCAACTCCGGAAACAAGAACTCTATCACCTTGCTCTAAATGATAGCCAAGTATCCATGTTAACCAACGTAAGAAATTCATAATTACATCAGAAAACACAAAAGCTCCTAATGTGCTTATAAATGCAACCACACAAAACTCTAACATTACTTATTCAATCCTTTCCATAACAGCATATGTATTCTAAGTAACATAAATAAAATACAGGCTAATAAAATTTCTATGGAAGTTATCCAAAAACCTGCTTGTGATTTAAGAAAGCAAAAAGCGATTGCAACTCCAACAAAACCATTGCATATCATTTCAAACATTTTATTTCCTCCAATTTACGACTGACTTTAACTGTATCTGCATCAGGTTTTAATAATTCTTTAACAGCCTCGCAAAGAATCTTATTATTATGCAAGGATGTATCATAGGCTTTTAAGATTGATTCTTTTTCTTTCAAATCATTAGAACATTTAGTTAAATAATCAATATATTGTTTTTGTAATTCTGAAAATTTTTTTGTAGCTATATTCCACATGAAATATAATACCACATTAACAATAATACTACAAAGAATGAGTAAAATTAAAAAGATTTCAGTTTCCGTGAACATTTTCTTTTCTCCTTTCAAATTTATTTTGTAACAAATTAATAAATTCTTTTGTTGCCATGTGTAATATATCCTGTTTCAAGGCAGCGTTATAATACTTTAGGTGAATGAAAACAATGCACTCTTGCACATAAATATTATTTAAGTATAAATCTGCCATACAGGATTTACAAACATGTAAAGTAACGGTTTCAAGTTGTGATTCTGTGCATTGATAGGGAGAAAACCATTTAGGAATCCAATCTACTAATTTATCACTTTCTTTATTGCAAATAGTACATTTCATTCCTTCACTTCCTCGAATAAATCTTTAACTTTTACATTTAAAGCCTGTGCAAGACTGATAAGGGTACTTAATCGAACACTATTCTGTCTATCACTGGTATTTGTTTCGATAAGTCTAATAGTTGTAGGGGCTACTCCGGAAACGGCGGATAAAGCTTCCCTTGTCCATCGTTTTTTCTCCCTATATTGCCGAACCTTATAAATAACTTTTTTTGTTTGTGTTGGCTTTACAATCATTTTAATATCATTAGTTTTAATATAATCAATTTTATGAATTTTTAAATAATGTAATACTTTAGTAAAAGCTTCAAATAATTCTGAATTAACTATTAGATTCATTTTCTACACTCATTTCTGATTAATATCAACAACTATTGGATTTAAATACTTATCTTTAACTTGCATATCTAGTATTTTATTTGTTAACTCATAAATACATTGTAAAGCATTTTGTCTTATTGTAACATCTTCATCTTCCTGACAAACACAAACCATGGCCTCGATAAGTTTAGTTAAATTTTCATCATTAATAATTTCCATTATAATCTACCTCTTTCACTATCTGCTAATTTAGTATATTCTAAATGATATATTCTACCTTTACCATACGCACCACAATTTATAATGGCAGTATCTGTATTTACAATCTCTTTAATATTTTTATTGACTTCTATAAATTGTTCTTCTGTGACAGGTAAAATTACCCCTATTTTTAATTTAAATTCGGCGTTTACAAAGACTTTTGTTGCATTGTGAATGAATAAATCAAAAACATTACATTCATACCCCAGTTGTTCATTTTTTATTGGTTTTCCATTTTTAAGACAATCTTTAAGGGGATTGATAATATCCCATTTATAAATACCACTAAATTTAACTATAGCTGTAGCTTTAATTAACATTATTAACCCTTCTTTCTCATTTGTTGTTCATATTGTTTAATTTGTTCTTCTATTTCGTGAATTTTATTCTTAATTTGATTAATATTTTCCATATTCTTAGATTGTATTTCATTAAATGTAGAAACATATTCTTCTTTACTACAGATTTTCTTTTCTAATAATAAAGTTAAATTGTCATGTTACTAGATCTTGTTATTTCTAAATCTTGCTGAGTTTCCGCTAATTCTTTTAGTATTTTAAAAATAAAACGATATAACATAATAATTCTCCTTAAAATATTATTTGTCTTATAGCATACAAAATTAAAAGTATACATATAATCAGATTAAAATAAGATTTATTGCGCATATATAGTTGTAGACTGACAGTAAATAATATACCTAAAATAAAAGAATCAAGTTTACCATTCATAAATTTAACTCCTAATAATTACCGTCCAGTTATTAAATAATTCAAAGTTGCCCCTAACGGATTTTGTAAATAGGCTAAATACTCACTGACGCCAGTAATGAAACAACACACCATACCTATACTTAATATGCCAAGAATAACAGATATTAAAGTTATGATAAACAATATATCATCTTTATACCTATATTTTGGAAATAACTTATAAAAAAGATAAAAAATAAAAATTATAAAAATTTCGAAAAATACCATTGCAATTAAATCATTAAACATATGATGCCCATAATATTCAATTAAATCATCTAAACTTTTTTCGCCTACTGTGGTTAAACTATTTAAAATCTGAATAATTGTTTCTTCTTTCATTATTCTTCCTCCTGTATTATTAAATCTTTATAGTCTTTATCTAAATATCTTTTTGCTTCTTCTTCCGACCTGTATAATTTTCCTGCTTTGCGTAATAATTGATGAAGTGTAGAGTCCGTATCAAATCTGACTTCTTGAATATAACCTGAAACAGTCACATAATAAACCATTTCACCATATTTAGGACAAAAAGGTTTTTTCTTTACAAAAGCTATGCCAGTTAATAAATACAGTAAAGTATCAGAATAAATCGCAAAATGATTGTTATCTAGTAAAATATCATCTGTACCTGTCGCATTTTTATTGATATAAAATGTTTTATTAAACATTTTCTTATAATCTTTATCTAAAATATAAAATCTTTCACCTGCTTGTAAATCATTATCGTCTAAAAATTGTTGTATATATTTATTCATCATCGTCATCTCCATTATTTTCCATTTTAGCGCCGCACTCCGGGCAGTATTTTGTTTCGTATTCTTGCGGTTTTTTGCAAACACTGCATACGCTCGTATCTAAATCAATATCTTCCCAATGCCCGTGCTTGCGTTCTTCTACTGTAGGGGCTTTGTCTATTAAACCTTGAAAAACGTTTAACGCATGAGCAAAACGAAAATCAGCCTTTGCATAAGCGTTTAACACTTCATTCATTAGTTCCATGCTTAAAGCGTCTTTATCTATTAATTTCATAATCTATCATAACTCCTTAAATTATAATATATGTTTCATTGTCACAATACGTCGTCAGCCTCAATAACGGTCTTGTCATCATATTTTGATACCAATCGTACATCATGCCCGTAATATCCGTTGTGTTCATTATATGCAGCAAATTGTAACAAGCCTCTAGTCGTTTCAACATTAATAAACATAGCTGATCCAGCATCTAGATCTTCTTTCATGTTTGATACTATTGTCCCCAACTTAGTATCGGTAACATAAACATTTTTTAATTCACTGCCAATAAAGCTTCCAAAATCGTCTTCACTAGATAAATAGCCCCAATTTTCACAACAATCTTGTCCATTATTTATGACAAAATATAATTGTCTTGAATCTGTTTCAATACAATATCCATCATATGTGTTCCATTTATCATCATTAAAATAGACATCACTAACTTCTGTTATATTTTTTATAATTTCCATATTTTTATTCACGCTCCAATACAGGCTCATAAGTTTCAAGGAAGATATCTTCTTTACAGCAGTAAATTTCTCCACGTACTCCTTGTATAACATAACTCCCGACTGGAGCATGCATTGTGCCTTCAAGAGTTTTAATGAACAGTTCAATAGGTGGAGTATCTGGAGTTAAGGCATCAAAGTACAAAATTCCTTCTTTAAATGCTTTGACCGCCCACTCTGGCACATAATATTTACCATCGCTTCCTTTTAAATCCCCATCAAATTGAAATGCTTCTATAGCTACTGGTTTCTTTTTATATTTCATTTTTTTATCCTCCCCTATACTTTTACCCGTGTAAAGTCAAATGGATTTTTATATGGATTTTTTAAAGAATATTCATATGTTATAAATCCTCGATAGCCAAAATTGTCAAGCCATTGCCCATTTTTTCTAAATCTTATGGCGTCCTTGCAATTTGTGCTTCTCAAATAAATCGTCCCGCTTTTGGTGATTTTTAAAATTTTTTCTTTTATTTCTTTTTCGCCAGTTATTGAATAATATTTTATAGTAACTTCATCGCCTACTTTAAGCATAGCCGCATACTCTTCTAAAGTCATATATGTTGACATTATTCTTTCTCCCTATCAAACATAGTTTCATAATCTTCTTGTAAATAACGCACTGCTTCTTCACATATTGCTGTATTCCAATAATTTATCAAATTTTGTTTATGATTAAAAAGCCCAGTTGTCAAGTCACAAATACGACAAATAATTTTATATCCGCCATTTGGAAGTTCACGAATTATTGGTTGATAGCCACATTTAGGGCAAGGTTGTAAGGATTTAATTTCAAATTCATTCAAAATATGACAAATTTCTTCGGCTACCTGCAAAGGTACATTAACGGCCATGGCTAAAATTCTATAATTCTTATGAACTTCATATACATTATAAAGGTCTAATTTTTCATCTGTTAAAACTGGTTCATACATATTAACATCCTCCTATTTTCATAAGTAATTAAGTAAACACAAGAAAAGTGTAATGGAAATATTAGCAGTAACTAATATAAAAAGCTTTACCCATGCACTCTCCGCCACGGATAATAAATCACAAAGTACATATAAATAATATACAAATACACTAATAATAATAGTTAAGCCCAACATTGATAAGAATGTCATAATTTAGCCTCCTAGGGATATCTCTTTCATTCATTGTCTTATTCATCGTCCTCAATTATCCTCAAGTTCTCTTTAAATTTTTCTACTGGAGAAAGGTCGAGAGCCTGCCCACAATATCTACAATGTTTACCTAAATAATATGATGGATCTTTTAAAACATCTAAAAATTCTTTCTCGTCATAAATTGGTAATTTCTTCAACATACTTGAACAATGTGAACAAACAATATCATAACCAAATAGACCACGATCAATTCTAACAGGCGCTGGTCTTTCTTTAGATATGCAATTCAATATCAATTTTAATTCTGACTTATTAAAATTTATCGCTATTTTTTCATTATCCGGCAATTCATTTACCCATGAATCCTGTAAAATTGCCCTTAACCTGTTGATAATCTCTACAGACTCTTTGTTCATTGTTTTTAAACTCCTTTCATATAATTACATTAAAAAATTTTTTACGGCCGTTTACGGACTGTTTTCATTAAGGCATTTTCCCAACTCCTAACATTTTATTTACAGTTTTTAGCTCTATTTTGCGGCTATGCGTTTATTATAATGCTATCTAGTATATTTGTCAACAATTATTTTTAACGACATAAATCGTCCATTAAGGGTCTGTATTTTTGCTTTTAGATTTTATGATTTAACTCCTTAAATGGTTTTACATTGTTTGTGTTTTTGATTGGTAGAAATCATCCATTAAGGGGGTATATTTTTTGATTATGGAAAATCACTCTATAGGGGTCTGTATTTTTGATTAGTGGAAATCATCCATTAATGGAGATGTATTATGGTAGGGGTGGGTGGTAGGCCACATCTTCAAAACGGACTCCTGGGGGTATTAATTATGAAGATTAATAACATGGTAAGGGCATCTAGTTGCTTATGCTTATCAATAGCTATTGCTATTAGCTTATTATGCTAATTAATAGTAGGGTATTATTTTGTATATATACTAATAATACACTTTTACTATTTATCTATACTTCATAATCATCTATATTACTAATAATATTCATTTATTATTTACCGCCAAATGGCATAAACACTGGCTTTTTAATTAATAATGGCTATTGCTTATAATATATTGCTTGTTTGCATGGCTTGTATTATGGTATATATTGTATATATACATATATTATATATTAATAAGGCTTCATAATCAGTAATTGTTACTAATAATGAGCTTGTGCTTATCATGCAGCGGCAAAAATAGTATTAAATCCTTATATGTATATGTTGTTTGTAGCCCTTAAACACTATATTTCACATATTTCACATATTTCACATATTTCTACTATATTTCACATATTTCTACTATAAACACTATATTTCACATATTACTTGCATATAAACATGGTAAATAGCTACCTAATATAACATAATATGCAATATAACATTGTAACATACACTAAAAGCTAAATGGTAATATATTTCACCCTATACTATATGTTATATTGTATATATTTCTATACTCTACTATGTAGTAACCTATGGTATATTTCACCTATTACTAATTATTAAAAGCTTTCTATATGTATATTATTATTAGTGTTATATGTTGTTATATTTTAGTATTTTCTATATTGTATATATTATTAAAACCTAATAATTTTTACACAGCGCGGCGGCTTAAATTTTATATGGTATTATTAGAGTTCATTATCCTTACTAATATTTGTTATTAAACAGCATTATTATTACTATTAATATTAATTCCTATTACTCTTATTTTACTAGCTAATTACCTTTGCTTATTTACCTGCAATCTGCATAAATACTGGCTTTTTAATCTTTTTTATTGCTTATTAATAATTGTTGCTAATTATATTGTTTGCTAATTATTCTGTGTTATTGTTTGTTGTATTATTACTATTATTGTTATTTATTATTTAATATTTTCAATAGTCACTAAAATACGTTTGTACTTACTACGCCGCCGCCAAATTTTGCCTATATTAATACTTTTTTACCCTGCCCTATTACTTATACCTTTGCACGCAAAAACCTTTTATAGCCAATTTATATGCCTATAAAGCCTATTGCTAATTTACTAATTTGCCAAAATACGCTATTTTTATTATATTTTTTATTACTTTTACATCATTTTATAAAATATGTTTACATATTTTGCTTGTAATTTTTTAATATTGTATATTGTAATTTACAAGCAATTATGTTATAATAAAACCATAATAAACAAGGGGGTATTTAATATGCAAGTTAGTAAATATTTGTACAAACATTTTGCGCAATTAAATTGCCACAATTTAAATTATGGCGTTAAAATTACAAGTGCCGTATTGTTACAGTATGTTAAAGCACTTGGGTTTAGGGTTTTAACATTAAAATTTTATGGCAAACCAAAACGCAACAATTTTAGTATAACTGTAAAACACCCTAATTATAATAATTGCTATTGTTTAAATTGGCGTACTAATAAAAATGGCTATATTGTTTTTGTTGGTGTTTGCATTGTTTAAAAAATTAATAACCTGCAATTTTGCAGGTTATTTTTTTTTGCCTGTTTTTAGCCAAAAAAAAATACCCCTTTTGCAAGGGGCAAATTATTAATAAAAATTATATGTATCGGTATAAAGTAAATTTGCAGTGCCACATATACCAACGCTACAACTAATATTGGCGCCGCCGGGCATTACATTTATAATGCAATTACCATTGCTGGTATATGTTGTTAGTATAAATTGGTTATTAGCCATAAACTCGAGCTCGCACTCGTTACCACTTGCATTTAACTCCTCGGTAATATTATCGAGTAATTGGTAAATATTACTAATTTCGTTAGGGTTATTAATAGTATCGAGTATTGTTTGGTAAATTGGTACAAATTGGTTAACTAAATTGCTTAAATTGTTTACGTAATTGGTTAGCATAGGTATTTACCCCCTTTATTTATTGTAACTATATTATAACATATTTTTGCAATAAATGCAAGCAGTTTTTAAATTTTAACTAAAAAATAAGGTAGGCAAAAACCTACCTTATTAATAATTATTATTTAATCGGTATAAATACCTAAATGCCCGTTGTTATTACATACGCCTATTTGCCAAAAGCCCTCGGGGGCATAATTTACTATTTGCACTGGTGCATTATTAAAAGTAGTATTTAAATAGCCACCATATGGTATTTGCAACACATTACTAATAAAGCCGGGGGCATAATTGCACTCGTACACTACCGAAAAGTAAGTTACATTTACTACACCGTTGTTATTAATAACTATTGTTATTTCGGTACTAATACCTATATCGGTAGGTACTTGTGGGTAATTTTGCCATTGCAAGTAACTAAACTCGTACTGTACACCATTTTTATATTTGTTAACCACATTACAATTACTTAATTGTTTAACTATAGGGGTATACTGCAAAGCCTCGGGGTTAGTATTATAAGTTGCAGTATTTACTGCATTTAACACATATTGCATATTATTAATTTTGTTAACTGGTATTTGTAGGTTTTGCAGGTTTTGCAAAACTGCATTGTAATAATTGGTTGCCATTACCATTTTTTTGTACGTTAAACTTTTTTTACTGTTTGCCACTTTTGCCATAAATAAACACACCCTTTTTTATTTATTTGTAGGTAACTTTTTACCTTAACTATATTATACAGCACTTTTTATAAAATTGCAACACTTTTTTATAAAAAATTTTAGCATCTTTTTTATTGTAACCTATTTACAAATCTAAATCGAAGTGGTATAGTTTAAGTATGCCAATGTATAAAGCAAATTAGTAATAATTACTAATAATAAACTATTAATATTAATACGCAATATTTATGCGCATTTTTAAATAATTAGTAAATGTTGCTAGTAACCAATATTTGCTATTAGTGCAAGTTACTAATAGGGTAAAGCTGCTGTTAAGTACAAATATACGATGCTGCCCTAAACCGTTTGCTGCCCTAAATGCAATACTACCTTCTTTGATAATGATTTCAAATTAAGAGTTATTCCTATATTCTTAATATTGTTATTTTAGCTATTTTCTTAATTGCTAATGATTTTTAAATTTAAAATTTTGCCGAATTTTACATTCTGCAGATAACTAATATATAGCCCTTGCAATTAGGGCTATTTTTATACGAATAACCATTTTAACGCCAATGAAAATGTGCCTACATTAATAGTAAATAGGCTGGGAAGGGGTATATATATACCCCTTGCCAGCCTAAAAATTTCAACAATTTAAAAATTTGTATATTTTAAAAACGTACTTAATTTAAAAACGGACTTAATCATATTCAACTGCATAAGTAATTCGACGGTCGCCGAAAAGTGTATTGATTACTGCTAACTTTAATAGTTTATGTTTAGTAATATGATATTCAACTTCAAAACTGTAACCATAGCCAACGGCAGTGACTTCAATATGATTACCCCCAGTTTTATAAACAGTGTCAAGGCTATATACATCACCTAAAATTTGTTCACTCAGTTTGCCGACGAAAAGTTCGAAGTCAAGCTCTGTTTTAATTTTTTCGTGGCCTGCCAAAAATTCAGTTTCAAATTTTTTAAATAATTCGTATAAGTTCATAATGTACACCCCTTTTTTGTTTTTAACAAGTATTGACTTTGCTTTACCTGTTAAATAAATTATAACATAGTTTTATAGCAAAGTCAATACTTTTTTTAAACTTTTTTAAAATTGTTGGGTATAAATATAACACTTTTTAATGCCATTATATTTATAATCAATAAATATTCCTTTTTCGGTTTTTTTCGTATATAGTTTTAATATTACAATACCATATTGTGCTATATAATCACAAAAATACTCTTCAAGTAATTGGGCTATTTCATCATATGAAAGGTCGGCATAAGGAGCAAACAGTAAATAACTATTAATCATCGCTCCTAAAAAGTCCTCAACATTTAATACTATATCATTTCCAATAATCATAATTAAACCTCCTATAATGGCATTAATGGATTAGTGACTAATAAAGTATTGATGTTATATCGATTTCGACGTAACATATCGTATTCAACATTACCATGAATTGTTCTAGTAAATGGCTGTGTAATTAAATAAACACTTTTACCTGAAGGTGATATTTCTTTACTAATAACTTTGCTTAATAATCCATAATTCCAAACTAATACATCGCCAACTTTAATATCAATTGCTTTAGTACCTTCAAAATAGCCCTTAAAACCTTGTAAATGTACACCATTTTTCATATTAGTCATCCTTCCTAAATGTGTTATTAAACCTTTTTAACATTTTATACCAATTGAGCAGCATGAAAATAGGGAAACCTGCAATATAAATAATTGTTACTACAATAAAACCACATAATTTTGTAAAAGCATATTCGTTATTAATTAAGTACCATGCGCCAAACACAATGGCGCATGATATTAGCAACATGGTTAACATTATTTAGCCTCCACTTGTTTACGTTGCATAATAGTCGAACCTTCAACTACTCCTTGCAAAAATGCACATGTATCAACAGGAGCGTTACGCTTTTTAGTTTTAAAAGTGCCTGCCCCTTTTTCGGCCATAAATTTGTCGAACTCGGTATTTACTTCCTCGGCAACTGTAATTTTTAAAGCCGTGCAGTTTTTGTCAAGCTCCTTTTTTAAACCTACTAAAAAACCATCGACAAAACTGTTATACACGCCTTTAACTCCGTTACCCTGTTTCCAAATTTTCGTTTGGTAACTATCGGCCATACGGTGAATGGCCTGCCATAACCATTCGTAAATTTTGGTAACCGTTTTAGCGTTATTTTCGTAACCATAAAATACTGGAATCATTTTTTCAGCCCATATTAATTTTACACCATAATTATTAGCTAAAATTGTTGCCAGCGCAAAACGGTAACTTTTACCCCTTGCATTCACTGCAAATTCAGCCACGATATTTGCAGGTTTTTTGCTAATGTTTTGTAATTTAATGTTGTACTTTGCCATTAATTCCTGGGCTTTAGCGGCCGCTGCAATGGCCTCGGCTTGGTTGGTATTTTTGTTCGCCAACTCCAGTAATTTAATAATTTGTTGTTCTAGTTTGTTTAATTTTTGTTCAGTCATTTTTATGACCCCCTTGTTTATTTGTTATACTTATTATAAACGATTTTGCTTATAAAGTCAAGCACTTTTTAAAAATTTTTATCATTTTTAATTTGTAACATTAAATCGCTATAAACTTTAATTTGTTGCTCGGTTAGCCATTCTGGCTTAATTTTTAAACTATCATATATAATGTACATATATTCGATGTGCATTTCAACAGTTTCGCCCCACAAGCGGCATTCATTGCCGTTGCCATAGCCTAAATAGTATTTGCAATCTGTTTGCAGTCGGTTTAGCAACATATATTTAAATTGTTCATCATGGCTTTCGATATACAATGCAAACCGACCTAATTCAATATTTTGTTTTTTAGTTAACATATTTTTGCCCCCTTTATTATTTGTTTACCTTGTAACTACATTATAAACGATTGTGATTTAAAAGTCAACACTTTTTATGAAAAAATTTTCAAAAAAAGTTATCCACAACTTTATTCACAGCCTGTGGATAACTTTCGTCTTCATAAATGGCCTGTATTAAGTTTTTTAGCGTGACCACATATATTTATACCTATAAAGCCTAAAAACCGTTAAAACTAAAATATGAAGAAATTTAGGGTGATTGGCAAAAATGCAAAAAAAAATAACCTGCAAATGCAGGCTATTTAAATAATTGTTCACGAGTTTTTTGCAGGTCGACTGCCTCTCCAGTACGCTTGTTAACCTTAATTATAGTGTGTGTTTGTGGCTCTTCGTAAAATTCGTGTGTTTCGTTTTGGGTAATTAGCCTTGGTTTTGGCTTAAAACCTTCAGGCGAATCGACTGGCCGAGTTGTTAAAAAGGTAACGGCCAATATAAATAATATTACTGTTAACTTTTTCATTTTTTATTCCTCCTCCGGGTAACGAATATCCAGATATTCACATTCTACAACATCGCCGTCTTCGTCTACTTCAACTTCCTGCAACATAAGGCAGTCAACATTGGCGAACTTTAAACCGCAGTGGTTAAAAATATGAATGCAAAGCAATTCGCTTTCTTTTTCTAAATAATTATAGGCTTCGCTTTCGGACTCAGTTTCGAATATTACAGTGGGGTTAGAGTCGTCTAACAAATCAACGCTATGTCCATTAAAAAACAGAAATTGCAGTTCTTTTTCCCTAACCTCGGCAGTCCATTTTAATAATTGAAATTTTTTCATGATATACACCCCTTTTTTATTTGTAACTAAAGTATACCATGAAATTAAATACTAGTCAAGCATTTTCGACTGGTATTGTATAAAGTTTTTTTTGTTGTAGCATTACCAAAAACCGCAAAAGAATCTCTCTTCTTATTAAGTAAACGTGACTAATATTAATACTGTATTTATCAGCAAATTGTTTTAATTTTTGGTCACGATTAATAGTAAAAGGAGTTTCGTAATATTCAACTATTAGGTTATAATGTAAATCGCTGTGTTGTTGACAATAACTCTTTAATGCTTGTACACATTTAAAAATATTATTTGCTTTTTGATTTACATTATTAGGAACTTTATTATTTCTAATAAGAATATTTTCAATTTCCCTGTAAATCCTTTTTGCCACTATTTCCATTTTGTTCACCAATCCTCAATAAATTATAATTCTTATAGGAACGATTCCTAGTTATGATTTTATAACATTCAGCACCGTATCCTCTTTGTCTTGAAATGCTATCCTTCAATGGTTTACCACACCGCAAGCAGTGAGTGATATTTTTAATCATGATGCTGCCCCCAAAAATCAATTGCTGCCCTCGTGGATATAATGCTGCCCTTTTGCACTTACAAAATTTACAACACATTCTTTTCGATTGAACATCAGGAAAACAATTCGCAATCAAATTTCACAAATGCTTTATTTAGAATTTCGAATTTCTAATCCTAATTGTATTGTCATAAATAGAACGGCTAAATTATCCATGGCTGTTTCGGCGAATACAATGCCCATCTTTATTCCACTTTCAACACTTTGAATATAATCCATAACATCTCGAACCTCGGCAATTTGCCATTTAAAACTAAAAATTTCAGCATTTTTCACAGCCCAAAAATTCACACCGGACTCATTTTTTTTGAAACTATAACCGGACTCATATGCTACAACGGAGAATAGTGCTTCAAAAGTATTGTATAAAAAGGCTAATACTTTTAGAGGTGGATCTGTCTTTTCGTCTAACATTTTAGAAATTTCAATAGCCTTGGCAAAATCACGTTCTAAAACTGCATTAATATATAATTGTAGCTCGGCTGTAGGTAGTGCAATTAATACCCCATCATTAACAGCTTTATTATATAGCTTACTAATTGTTGTATTATTTACTTGTGCCAGCATTTTTAATTTATCTAGTTCTAATAAACATAATGTATAGTTTGAAGAACATCTTTTAATTAAATCTTTTGCCTGTGCTGTATCTAAATCGGAATCTTTTTGAATATACTTAATTAAAATAGGCTCCGATAATTTTTCAAAATTAACTATAGTATCTTCATAATGTTTATAAAATTTACTCCGTTTATCTAATGTGTTATAAACGAGTATTACTTTACAGGCTCCGGAAGTACACAAAGCCTCTAACCGTTGCCATACAACAATATCCTGTTTTATAAAGTCCGTATCATCTCTAATAACATATAATACAGGCTTGTTTATTAGTTTATTAGCCCCTAATTTTTTAAAAACATCTGCCACTGTTGGCATTTCCTGTTTTAAATAACCTAAATCTGCAATATTATCTATATAAACATTTCGAATATAAATTTCTTCACCAATAAAAATATACACATTATCTAATTCATTCGATTTGATTTGTGTTTTTAATTCAGCTATATTCATTTCTTATCGTACCTCACTTGATATATTAATCCGCATTTATGACATACATATTGACGATATTTTACATTCCCAATAAATATTATTTGCAGGCGTGTCAATTTCCCACACCTGCAAATGCGAATATTTTTCTTAATAATATCCCGATATATCTGACGTATTTTATTCTTTTTCATAATAATTTTCATCTGCGAATATAGTGATTCCCTGAACACCTAATAAAACGATTTTATCTAAAGGAAATTTATGTTCTATATTACAAATTAACTTTCCTGTATTTTTATTACGTTTATCACCTAGCGCTTTTAAAATTCTTGTTTCTGGATCATAACTAAGAAATTTTGCATGACGATATAATATTCGTTGCTTATAAATAACTCCAACATAAAGCTCGTCGCCAACATTTAATAATGCAATTTTTTCTTCATTCAACATTTTCACCCCCTAAAATTTCCCATTGCTGAATTAACCATTTTTTAAAAGCCATGGCTTTATTAATACCACTATACTGCAAAATGGATTTTAATTTCAAAGTAGATTGAGTTGAAAAATCTAATTGTTCTTTATCATAATCCCCATCAATAAAACATTCTAAAAGATAGTTCGTATAAGTATTTAAAAATAATTCCAGATCATATTTATCTTCCTCTTCTTTAAAGTTTATCTGATTTGCTATTTTTAAACAATTTGTAACTGTGACTTCTGGAATATTTTCAACAACCTTACGAACATAATCACAAAAATCCTGAACACCATAATTTAATAACATTTTTACCTGTTCCGGAGTTTCACAGACTTTTGCAATTTTCGTCAATTCTTCATTCTTTAGTTTTGGCTGAATTTGTAGAGCATATTCTTTAAGTTCTGAAGGTGGAAATGGTAATAAAGAAATTAACATACCACGACTTAATATAGTTGCCAATGTATTTGATGTACTTTTCAATAACATTACAAAGTAAGCCTGTTGTGGAGGTTCTTCAATGACTTTTAGTAAAGCATTTTTAGCTGCATTACTCATATTATCGCAATCTTTAAAAACATACATAATAGGTTTTGTTTGTTTATATGCCATTGAAATAATATTACGAACATCATCAACTTTATTACCACAATGAATATAAACTGTTTGCAATCTAACGCTAATACACTCTGCAATATCTTCGGAGGCTATAGAACTAGCCCCCGAAATAATCATAAATCTTGCAAATGTTAAATTATCTAAAGTATTTTTTAATTCTTCTTGCATCATAATGTCAACAACCCTGCAATAATAAATTGCTTTGGATTCTGCTCCCATTTAATACGATTAAGTAATTCTTGCAATGCACCAGTTAAAACAATTATAAATTGCTTCTTGCCAGTTTCTAATTTACACTCTTTGCTGTAAGAACTAGGAATTTGAACATAATCAAAATTATGACAAATATTATATTTAACTAAATCAAGTACAAAGAAAAAGAATTGACGTGTAAATTGTTTTAAATCTTTGCCATCCATATATATATTTTCAATGGTTTCTATAATGTTAAACTCGTCTTTTTCATATATATATTCCAGTAATTCAAACATTACACCATAATCTGTTGCCCCTAATGCGTTAACTACATTTTCAACGGTAATATCCCCACTATAAGATAAACATTTATCTAATAATGTAATGGCATCTCTCATTCCGCCATCTGCAATTTTAGCGATGTACTCTAATGCCTCTTTATCCCATTCATAACAAATCCCTGCATTAACTTCAAGATCATAATTTTCCTTTTGAAGAATTAAATCTAATCTTTCCACAATTTGATTTGTTGGGATACGATGAAAATCAAATCGTTGAACTCGACTTAATATTGTAGCCGGGATTTTTTGTGGGTCTGTAGTACACATTAAAAAGATTGTTTTTAGTGGAGGTTCTTCTAAAAGTTTTAACATGGCATTCCATGCGCCTGTACTTAACATATGAACTTCATCTAAAATATAAATTTTAAATTCGCCATCTAAAGATTTGTGTTTAGAGTCATCAATAATGTTACGAACATTTTCAACACCATTATTGGAAGCGGCATCAATTTCAATGGCTTTACCTTTACCACCATTTAATTCATTGGCAAAAATGCGAGCACAGGTTGTTTTACCTGTGCCAGCACCGCCAGTAAATAAGTAACAATTTTTATGATTTTTTGTAACAATTTGCTGTTCAAGAATAGCTTTAATATTCTCTTGAGCTACCACGTCATTAAAAGTTGTTGGTCTATATTTAACAGCGAGTGAAATCATTTTAATTCATAAACTCCTTGTTCGTCTTCTTCAAAATTTCAAATAAAGAATCTTCTTTATTATCTTTTAAATCCTTGGTCATCTTTTCATCATTAAGTAATATTGACATTAAACCCATACATAAAGCCAAAGGTGAAATTTTATGACGTCTTGCAACATCAATAACAATTCCCATAATAGCATATAAAATGCCAAGTTCACATCCATTAGCCTCCACATCAGATGAAAAACCAGTTTCATGTGCTGTAAAAACAGCCGATATATTACAATCAATGATCTTTTCTTTTTCAACAAAATCACCAAAATCTGGAACACTACTTAAAAATTCAATAATTTCTTTTTTGTTACTTTCGCTATCTCCAAAAACTCCCTCATTCACCTGATTCATAAATATTAAAACTCGCCTTACAGTATCATTATTCATCTTGTAAACCCTCCATTAATTGTTTAAATAGTTTTTCATTAATAATAAAGTAATCTTCATTATCTCCGAAATTAAATGTTATTGCCCAATAAGGACGACGCATTGCAAATGCTTCTTCCTTTAACTTTTCAATCCAATCTTTTTGAATTGAAATAGATTTAGATTCTTTAACTTTAGTTTTACATTCAATTAATATCTTATCAGTAATTACATCTCCTTTCTGAAACATAGTAGCCCCACTGTTTAACTGCTTTCTTCCGTGAAGCTTTTTAGCAATTCTTTTTTCTTGTAAATTGCTATATTTTCTTGTGTCCATTAGAATTAAACTCCTTTATCAAGTCCTGTGCTAAAGTTACAATTTCATAATTATTAATAGGCAATTGAAATCCAGAATATGTTTTTCCTAGTGCGTATACCCAATCACTAAAAAATTCATCGTAACAATTTATCTTTATTACACCATATTTCTGATGAAGTTTTGCCAACTCCCTCGCCCATTTATCATAAGTTGCATCAGAAATTAAATTATCATTTAATCTGTAATAAATGCAACTATGAACTATTAATTGTAACCTTCGACGCTTAATCAGTATTTTAATATCTTCTGGAATAGTAGGTTCTTTTTTAGCTAACTTTTTAATATCAAATAGTGGCATTTACCGCCCCCCCCCTGTATGATACTATTATACTATCATACAGGATCATTGTCAATGATTATTTTCAACGAACATTAGAGGAAATAGCTTTTGCAATGTCATCATCCAAATCTTGAAGGAAATCCAAGTTTTCTTCTGCTTCTAAAAATTCAACAACAGATTGCCTACCTTGTAATTTAATTTCTTCACCATCTACATCAGTTAAAATTTCGCCATCTTTTGATACAAATCTAAACCATGCTCCGGATTGGTCAATGTAACCTAATTTAATTGCAAGGTCTACTAAATCTGATACCCAATCAATTCCAAAAGTATAGTTAAGTGTATAACTACCAACACGACGATCAGGTCTACATGCTTTTGTTTTTGGCATATTTATCAACACATAATTACCTGCGGGGGATTCTGTATTTCTTGTTAAATCTTTACCATTTTCATCAAAGAAATTACCCTTACTAAAAAATAATCGAATTATTGCATTATGTTTCCATGCACGTCCACCAGTAGTATCCTTGCCACCCATAGGACTATTAATCTTATCCCTTAATTGATTAATACCAATAAAAGTAGTATTAAATCTTGAACAAATTTGAACTAACTGTTTAGTAAATCTTGTTAATGGAATTGAAATGCCACCATAACTTCTTTTTTCATTGGATTCTTCATAAACATCCTGTGAAATCAATACTGCAAGACTATCTAACACAGCGAGTCCAAATTCCCCTGTTTCTAAAAGGTTTTGTACAATGTCGAAAACTTGTTCTGCCGTTTGGTTAGTTGGTTTTACTACCCACAACTCGTCTACATTTACTCCTAATAATTCAGCCCAATCTTCGTCCAATGTATTCTCACAATCCACAAATAAGCACTTTAAAGGTCCTCTTGCTTTTAAATGTTTATATGCTTCTTCTTGTGATTTATTTCTTTTTGGAATTTCTTCAAAAGCTTTTAATTCATCTTCATATTCTTGTGCAAACAATACCTGCGCATTACCAACAGCGTCAAGGGCTGTAGTTGTTTTTCCGGAGTTTTCTTCCCCTGCAAATTCAATCAGTTTACCTCGAGGTAAACCTCCATAAAGCATATAGTTTAATCTGCAACTTGTAAATTTTAATTTATTCTTACTTTGCTCATATTTTACTCGACCCTGAAATATAACTTCAGATTTAAATTTCTTGTTCACTTCCTGCACTACTGTTAATATAGACATCAGGATCACCCTTTCTGCTTGCTAAATAATCACATAAATGAACAAATTGTTGTATGTCTGATTTTGGTTTCGGTAAAGTTACATTACTGTTAAAAGCCCTATTCCACTGCCCCATATGAGAAGCAATTAAACGACTAATAACTGCACCACATTCAATATATCTTCTAGAACCATTAGTTTCAGCTAATTCTTCACAAACATTTGTCACAAGTTCCGCTGCATAAATAGGATGTTCGAAAACAGTATATTTTGATTTTCCAAAACCCTTTTTAACGCTATCATGCAAAATCAAAGCGGCTAGAATATAATCTGCTTTTGGCAATAAAATGGAATATTGCTCTAACTGCAATAAATCTTTAGCCCAGCAACAAGCTGCTAATGTGTGACGAACTAATCCACCTTCACCAAGAGCAAAAGGAGGATGATATTTACCTGTAGTTGAGGCTGGCATTGTATAAAATTCTTTAGGGCATTTTTGCAAACATTCTTCAACAATTTCTTGAATTTTAGGATCTCCAATTTCATTAATATAATGGTTAAAAATTGTGCTATCGTACATTATAAATTCTCCTTATATCCCATATTATTAAGGTTATTAAAATCATTTTCACTAATACGTCTTGTGGTGACCTTTTTCAAGCTTTGTAGCATTTCTGTCGCTAAATCTAATTTATTCTGAATTTGCTTTCTTGCACGACTATAAATACTTATAACCAACACATCATAAACAATATCAGATTCAGCTAATTGTTTACGTTCTATGGCAGTACCTTCATAACTTGAATAACTGTCATTATAACGTTGTAATTTTTCTTGTTTAGCAATATCTTCACGCATGCCCACAAGTTCTTGCTTTTCATAAGCGTAATACATTAAGGCAGGTAAATTTAAAATAAAATAATCAAGTTGTTCATTTGTTAATGTTACATTAGGATTTGAAATCGTTTCTCGAATTGTATTCATTAAATTATCTAAAGAACCACAACACTCTTTTACAATTGAATTAATATGACGTGTTAAAGCTCTTTGATTAGTATTAATAGAATTTAATCTGTCTGTAACTAAAGATTGTTCAATTTCCATATTTCATCCTGTCCTCTATTATTTTTTGTAAATTATGCTTAATATCATATTCAAAAAATGTTCTTTTCTTTTTACCTTTAAAAACAATACAGCCACCAGGAAGATCATTTATTTTGATAGATTTTTGTTCATCTACCTCTTTTAACATATATAAAACTCTTGCAGGTACAAATATCGTTAAATCCTCGTCGACAAACCATAACAGGATACCAGCAATAACTGAATTATAAGAACTCTTATTTTGCAGGCCATTATATTGATTATCAGTTAAATTTTTAAAATTAAAACTTTTACCATGAATAGTTTTACATTCAATATAAATCAAATAGCCATTAAAAAATACAACAAAATCACAAATATTACGAATACCTTTATACCCAGCTGTATCATCTTTAAAACGGTCAAAACATACACCGCAATCATCAAGCTGGGAGGCGATTAAAGCTTCAAACTTTTTTCCTAATGAAACAGGCATTTTTTCTAATCCTTTCTACATTGTGAACGATATATACAGTATTGACAAATTTTAGCTTTAATACCAACAGGTTTTGGCGGTACTATATTCGCATCCACATAATCATCACAATCCTGTATTAATTGTATTAAATCTTTTTTCATTTTTTCTGTTATTTCAAGCAAATAACATTTCTTTTCGCAAGTATCCCTATTTTCATAAACGAATATAATTTTATCAAGTCCTAAAGATAAGGAATATGCAATGGCCTGTCTTTTATGGTCTTCATCTACATCATTACGAGTAACAAACTTGCGGGAAACTTCTGTCTTAAACTCTATAATGTATAACTCACCTCTATATTTAATAATACCATCGCATAAAAAACTAATATTCCAAGTTTCATTAAAAAGCTGTGTTTCAATACCTCGTTTACCTTTTACAATAATTCCGGGTAATTCTTTTTGTTCAACATATTTAGCCACATCTAAATATTCACAAGCAAAGCCATTCTTTTTCATTTCAATAACAGCATTTTGTAAATGTTCATGCCTATCAGTTCCAGACTCCCCTATACCGATAAGGGGAGCCTCTTTAATAGAACTGTCAGGTTCTTGCTCAACAATTTGATAAAACATATTACGAATACAATTCAAACTGCTGGGCTTATAATGAGCACTAGGTTTACGTTTATTACTATTTGCTGTTCTTTCAATGGACTGCAAATAATCTTGTAAAAAAGATTGTGCTACTGGACTTTGCTTCTTTGCCTCATTTACTAAAGTAAGTAAATTTTTTAAAGAAGATTTAGCCATCGATATCCTCGTCTAAAGAAGATAAAATTTGAACGACTTTACCTTCTACCATTTTAATAGCTGTTGGTGTGCCATAGGATAAAGTGATAATATCTGTGGATAAAGTATTTACAAGTTCTTTAAATTGAACAATGTCCAATAAGCACTCAAATTCTTTAAAATCATCACTTTCATCATATGGAATAATTTCTTCTGCTTTTGTTCTTGAAGAAATCATTTTAAGGCCTGTTTTAGTAAACAACAATTTAATAGTATTTTTATCATATTCAGATACGAAAATACTTAAACGATCTAATGCCGCCTGCACTAAAGATTTTTTAATTGTACAAGTAGAAGGAAATTCTGTTTCTAAAAAACCATCAAGAGCTTCTACAGGATACGATTCAATATCTTCTAATTGTGTGCCTGCAATTTCAATCGTTTTGGATTTAATGATAACATCATTATCTACGAAATATACCTGTACATCTTCCTCTGTAATTAGAGTTGACAATTTCAATAATTCGATTGGCAATAATGCAGGTCTTTTAAAAACATTTACTGAATATACGCAAAGCCTCAAGCTATCCGTGGTCATTACCCTGTCATTGAAATAATATCCAGTTATTACAGGATTTTCAATGGTTTTAGCTAAGCTTGCTGTGCAAATATCATAAACCGCCTGAAGAATTGGCTGTTTAACACGTACGGGTTTAACATCCTCAGGTATTTCTATGGAAACGTCCGGAAATTGCAATATATCCCCATTTTCGTCCAGTACAAGCTCAATATGATAATATCCATTACCTTTAAAAGTTAAAACACCTTCCTCAATGGTAAGAATAATATGCTCACTTGTTGTTTTACTTACAAGCTTAGCAAAACTTGCAACAGGCAATACACAAGAAATATTTGGAGCTTTTACTTTATCTTTGTAAATACTTAAAAAATTAGCTCCATCTGTAGTTCTTAAACACAATACATTATCTTTTACTTCAAAACCAATATAATTCGTTAAAGGAATAAGTTTATCACAACTTGCACCTTTAACAACTCTGGATACCATATCTTTTAACTCTGATGTAATAATATCAATTTTCATTATTTACTACTCCTTACTAAATTAATAAAAGATTGTTGTTCATCAAGATTTTCAAAAACGCCACTAGTATGCAAAGTTCTTGTAACCGCTCCTGGCTTTTTAATACCTCTTGCAGTCATACAAGAATGTTCTCCTTCAATCATTACAATTACATTGTCAGTCGATAAAATAGCAGACATAATACGATGAATACTAAATCCCATTCTTTCCTGAATTTGAAATCTTTTTGCAACCATATCAGCAATACGTGCCATCTTCGAAAGTCCAATTACTTTCGTTCTTGGATAATATCCAATACTTACATTCATATTATACATCAATGCAAGATGATGTTCACAGTGACTAAAAACAGGAATATTTGTACAGGTTACAATACCGTGACCAGTTGTTTCAAAACACTTGCCAAACTTACTAACAAGATCGGAATCAGAATAGAACTCACCCTCAAGTTGCTCTAACATCATTTTTGCAAATCTTTTAGGAGTTTCCTTTAATGAAGGATCTTGAAGATCTTTTCCAAAAGCCTGTAAAATAAGCTCTCCTGCGGATATAAGCATTTGTTCTTTAGTATTTTCCATTTTATACTCCTCTTTCATCCGGATTCCATATAATTTTATGAAGTTGAACTTGTACCATTGTATTTTCAAACATATTATCTTTAACAAATTGAACAAGTTCTTTCGGTTCAATCTGCCCATACACTGGGCTAAGAACATAGGTACAAATCAAATCCATATTATAAATTCGTTTAAATTCTTCTAAATCTTCTTTAGTAGCAACAACGAATTTCAATACATCATTATAAGTGAGCTTTTTAAGATTACTTTCAAGCATTGAACCTAGCATACCACTACTCGGACATTTCCAATCCATTGTAACAAATACTCCGGGCAAACTACAACATGGTTCAATCGGCACAGAACCATTTGTTTCAATATTTACATGATACCCACCCCAAGATAAAGCTTCAATAAGATCGTTCATACCCGCTCTAAATAATGGTTCTCCACCTGTTAAAGTTACACGGCAACAACCAATTTTAGCAATGCTTTCAAGAATTTCCTGTAAAGACATATTTGGTTCTTGAACATCTTGTGCGTAAAGGGTATCACAATAACTACAACATAAGTTACAGCCATTAAAGCGTACAAAAGTTGAAAGAAATCCAGTTCTAATTCCTTCACCTTCCACACTTAAAAACATTTCATTTACACTATATATCTTCTTGTTCATAAATTGCTAAATTCCCTTCGCTTTCTTGTACTTCTACTCTGTAACACGTTGGAATAATATCACAAATATATTTTGCAATATTTTCAGCTGTTGGATTAAAAGGAACAACTTGATTAATACTTTGATGATCGAATACATCCATTACACATTTTTTAATATGTGTAAAATCCTCAACCATGCCATAATCAGAAAGTTCTCTAGCTTTGCAATAAATTTTAACTTTCCAATTATGACCGTGAAGATTAGCGCATTTACTCTCATAAGGCAGATTTAAATAATGAGATGCAGATATTTCTAATTCTTTGATAACTGTGTACATTTTCTTCCTCCTGGTTTAATACGATTATGATATCTTTTTACTTTTACTTCGTGAATAAGATTTAATAATACTTCAGCAGAAACTAATAAATTACCATTAGTATATTCATTTGCATATAAAGCAGTCTTTGCTCTTGTTTCTAGTTCTTTGATGGTTTTACCGTCTACCATTTTTGCCATAATTAACCTCGCAAAGCTGGATCTTTTACACCATTAACTTCAAAAGCATGAGCTCTATCTCTACATGTACCACATACTCCACAAGGTTTTTCTCCACCCTCATAACAAGACCATGTAAATTTATAAGGGACTTTCAATGACAATCCAGCTTTAACAACTTCGCCTTTATTAAACATAATCAAAGGAGCTCTTAATGTAAGTTGGCCGCCAGTACCTTCTAAAATTGCTTTACGCATGGCATCCACAAATTCAGGAGTACAGTCCGGATATGCCCTACCAGCCGCATCATCTGCATGAGCGCCATACCACACTTCACAGCCCCCGAGGGAATAAGCCAAAGACGCCGCTGAAGATAACATTAAGCCGTTACGAAATGGTACATAGGTACTAACAGTCCCTTCACCACCTAATTCCTTTAATTGTTCGGCATAGGTAGTATGTTTAATTTCATTTTTACTATTTTTTAATAAACAGCAATCACTCAATTCCATAATACTACTAATATCCCGAACAATATGTTGAACACCATAATGTTCCGCTAACTTTTTAGCACAAGCTAATTCTTTCTCATGCTTTTGGCCGTAGTAAATAGATAACGCTGTTACCTCTTTATTGCCATAACAATCAACTGCCATACCTAAACAAGTAGCGCTATCAACACCACCGCTCAACAATACAACTGCTTTCAAAATAATCGCCTCCTAATAATTTTTCCACCATGATAAGTATATTCTTTTGCCCAATCCATCAAAAATGTTACATTCCACAAATCGCGCTGAACATAATCTTCCATTAACTGCTCAAAATCGAAATTCTTGCTTTTAATGTAAGATTTTAAATCTTCCAAAGCTACAGCACTACCATTTAAAGGGTGAGCCATTTTATCCTTTTGCTGAGCACTAATAATAATAGTACCCCATGGAGTATAAATTGCTCCATTATGCCCGCTTTGAATCCACGAAGAACTATCCGCAGAAGTAACTGGATATTGGACTAAAGTTTTTCTTACAGTCATTCCAAAAGCATGGACTTTAACATTGGGATTACTCGAACTTTTTATAATATCAAAACATAACGATAAAAAGTTCTTTTGTACATCTTTAGGCTTGCCCACCATACCGCCAAGAGCGATATATTTTAATGGTTGGCTATTTTCATCTCGCCATTCTAAGGCTCTACGCAAACACCATATCGGTTCACCCACATGGAACGTATATAGTAAGCCATCCTTATTTAAAACAGCATCCCTCATATACAAATAATTTTTCCATGTTTTTACAGCTGCATCTAATACTTGTGCTTGTGTAGGCTTTTGCCTGATGTTTCCTGGAATACAGTCCAATTGACCAAATAAATCAATATACTGCACTCTGTCGTTTAAAAAGTAAACATAATCATCAACATTAATATATGTACCTTTAGTCCATGCAGTAAAAGCACCACTGTCAATAAATAGTTTACCTTTTCGACCGTATTGATTAATCCAGCCAATCCATCTATCAATATTTTTCCTTTCGTTCAAATAACTGAATAGATGATTGGCTCCCATATCGAACAAGCACTTATCTACATGATCTGTAACTTGTCCCGCAAAATATAAATCTAACATTACAAACCCCCTTTCTGTTTATATTACTATTATACCTTACTATTATAATAATGTCAATAAAAATAACCATTACGATTCAGTCGTAATGGTTATTAATAGTCTTATTCGTTTTCATACCAACACTTTGTGATTTCAACATCACATTTTAAAGGCACAGAGAGTGAGGCTGCATTTATCATACATTCAGAAAGTAATTCAGCACATCTTATTTTATTCTCCTCTGGACATTCCCCAATAATTTCATCATGTACCTGAATAAGTAGTCGGAAGCCAAGCTGTTTTAACTCTTCACAACGACTAATAGATAACATGGCGAATTTTGTTAGGTCAGCCGCACTTCCTTGTACCCTAGCATTTACACACATACGAGTTGCATCAGCAATTTTCATCCGATTATCAACTACCTTTATACCCTCGTTATTCGCCTCTTCAATTACGGCTTGATGTTGCTTAAAGCTCTTACATCCAGCTAATTTATTCCAATAATATGTTACGATTTCTTCAGGTACTTCAGTATTTTGATCTTCATCATCGGCAAGTGGGTCATAGTCTTTCGACACACCATCTTTCCAATAAAATTCGTAGGTGTCTAATTGCATATCAGGAAGTCTTCTTTTTCTTCCCCATGCAGTAGTTACATAACCTAGATCTCTTGCCATTTGCCGACTCTCTTCTCTAAATGTTTTTAATTTAGGAAAAGCGTTTAAAACTGCATCGTATATTTCCTGAGCTAATTTTTTAGAAATATGTAAATCATCTGCAATAGCCGGGATTCCTTTATCATAGTTAATACCTAAAAGAATAGCCTTTGCTCGACTACGTCTTTCCTTTCCTTCAGGATTGTGTGTGCCATCGGGTCTAAATTCCAAACAATCATCATACGGAACATTGAAAGCTAATGAAGCGATTTCGGCATACAAATCTTTTCCATCGATATAAGCCTGAATACCTTTTTCGTCCTGTGCTAAATGCACAGTCAATCGAGGTTCCTGAGCTGAGTAATCGCAGGATAACATTACATAGCCGTCACTAGCCTTGAACATTTTTCGTATGTCTTTTGCATGACTGGGAATGTTTTGCAAATTGGGGTCATCACTCGAGAAACGACCTGTAATTGTTCCAAGTTGATTAAATCTCGCATGAATCCTCCCTGTTTTTGCATTTATAATTTTTGGGAATTTATCTACATATGTAGATACTAATTTTGAAGCCTTACGAAATTTCAATAAGGCCGTTACCAATGGATTATCAAACTGCTCAAGAATTTCTTCTCCTGTGCCACGAGGTTTCTTCTTGCTTACTGGAGGCAGTTTCATAATATCATACAACAGGATAGATAGTTGCTCTGGACTGGCTGGATTAATCTTCTCAGGCAGTTTACAAGAAGAACCTTGTTTGATTCTATATTCTTCGATTTCAGATTCATAGAGTGAAAGAGTTTCTTCGAACTCTACCGCAGCTTCACTCATAAGCTTGTTATACTTTTCAGATAACTTTTGCTGAACCTCTAAATCAAGAAATACTCCTGTATCTTCCATTTCAGAAACGATTGGAACCAATGGCATTTCTAATTCATGGAATATTTTAGCAACATCTTGCAACTCATACTCTCTGCATACTTCAGTATCGGTTAAAAACGGACGTTGAAATTCGGCTAATTCATATGTAATCATAGGGTCATTAGCCGCATATAAATACGCAACATCAACAGGAATCATTGTAAACGGAATACCCGCAAACAACTCTGAAAATGTATGCGATTTATCCTTGCCTTTATTAACGTACTTATCCCATAAACCCTTTAAACTATTATTTTTATTATTTTCATCGAGCAGTCGTTGTGCAATATAGCCATCCCACCAACAAAACATTTTAATGCCTAAAGTATGTTTTAATACCCTACAGTCAAAATCGCTATTAAACATATCAATTTTCACTTTTGCATCTATTAAACGTTGTAATTCACGTTTAACAATTTCAGCTGAAATTTGCCCTTTAATCGGCATACCCGTCATATAACTAACATGATTTACAGGTACATAAGCAGCTTTATATCCTGGAGTATATAAACAAACACCTGCTAAAGTTGTAGTGATGGGATCTAAACTTGTTGTTTCTGTATCGATTGCCCCAATACCATTTTCAATAAATTTATCAATTAAATCTATTAAAATAGCTTCGTCCATAACATTTAAGTACATATCTTTTTTATCAGCAAAATACCTATTTGTCATGGCTTTAATTGAAGTAATTCGACTAGATAGATTACCTGCCTTCAACTTTACGTTTCCGGCAGATAATATAGGTAATTTTGATTTAGCTTTATTGACAACTTGTGCATCCGTTATTTTTGATGAACGAGGTTTAAAATCAAATAGAGCCATTAGAAGCTTTCTCTACGATTACGTCGAGCTTTAGGTTCTGCAGGTGTACGTCTTTTAACCCCTTCATCTGTGGCAGGATTTCTTCTTTGTGATTGTTCTTCCAATCCTGGCATTTTACCAGTATCTAAAAATTCTTCCAACTCTTCTGCTGTTTTATTTAATAAGAATGTTTCCGGAACTTCTGGAACTTCCGGAAAATCTTCCAATGTTTTATCGTCACCTTTTATTGGAAACAAAAGATAATCCGTATTTGTATCTCCTTTTACCCCATTACGTTCAATTTCAATTGATTGTGAGCATAAAGGATTATAACGCGCACATAAGCTTGTGAGCTTATCGATAAACTTTTTACCACGTTCCCATAATTTAACAGAACCATCTTCTTCTATAAATAAGGGAACAAAAACTCGTAATTGAAACCTATTACCTGAAGCACATAATGGACAAGTTTCTACAGGGTCATTAATTTGTCGTAAACATTCAACCCATTTATCTCGGCCATTAACTTTAACACGATGAAGTGAATGAGCTTCAATATCGTCAACATTATTATACAAAATTCTTACTGAAACGACTTGACGGTCTTCTTTAAGTTGAAAAAAATTAGTTGTATTAGTAGCATATTGCTCTACTTCATCATATCGAACTCGTGCCATGTTTTATTCCTCCTCGTCCTCTAATGCCTCTGCCTCAACTTCTGGAGTTTCTACTTTTTTAGATGCTTTCTTTGCAGCCTTTTTAGGTTTTACACCTAATTTTTCAGCAATCGCTTCTTTTTTCTTTTGTTCTTCTTTTTCCAATTTTTTCTGGCGTGCGGCCTCTAATGCCTCTGCCTTTTGAGCCTTACGAGTATTTACACCTTTTTGATATTCAACAGAAGCAGCTACACATTTACGGATAAGATTTGCAGTTTTCTCATTATCCTCTGTTAAAGAAATACGAGCATCAAACATATGCTTCATAGTCTTATATTCAATATTCAGGCCATCAAGAGCTTTAGTACGAAGCCACAATACAATTCCTTTAGTGCTAAAAGTAAAGGCCATGCACATATGCCCATCAAGTTTAATGGTGTGGAAACCTTTAACACGAGTTACAAAAATTGTGCAACCAGCGGCTTTAACAATAGTTTCAACAACATCTTTCAAAGGAGAAATAGGTTTTGGTTCTTTTTTAGCTTCAGCTTTCTTAGTACCACGTTTTACAGGTTTTACTGGTTCAGGTTCTTCCTCAGATTCTTCATCCTCTTCTTCGCAGTCCTCAACAGCGTCTTCATCCGCATCTTCGACTTCTTCTTCCTCAGAATCCTCAGAAGCTTCCTCGTCAACTTCCTCTTCAGTTTCTTCTTCTTCAAGATCTTCGACTTCCTCAACTACTTCTTCCTCAACTTCCTTGTAAAAGCGTTCATAAGATTTGCGATTAACAATTCTTTCTTTACCGGAGTTCAAATCTTTTAAAGTGATGTCATCTCCATCTTTGCTAACCAATTCAAATTCTGCGTTGTTTCTTGTGCAAATTACTTTCATAATACTACCACACTTTCTAAATAAATTTTGTAAGGTTTTCACCTTCAATTACATTATACCCTTCGTAAATTCAAAAGTCAATACTTTTTGGATAAAAAAATTTCAGGGCAATTTTTAAATTCCTGCTCAGATAAATCATTAATATCTTTACCTCTTGGAACTACTAAAGATTTAACCAATTTATTATCAATAACTTTAATTAATCTCTTAGCGCCTTTATCTCCAGCTTCATCTCCATCAAAAGCGGCTACTATTTTTCTAAAAGGAAGTTTTTTAATTAAATTAAATTGTTCTGGCGTTCCTGTACCTAATAATGCTATAGCGGCTACACCATATTTAACAGCCGTTATAGCATTTATTATACTCTCACACACATATAATGTATCTTGACTATAATCCAATTCATACACACCATATAATGGTTTAAACACGTTTTCCGGATAATGGTAAAGCTTGAAATGTATTGCCCTTCGTGCAATAAACAGAGTTCTGCCCTGCATATCCCTTACAGGGAATGTTATGCAGGGAAAGGTATTTTCATTTTTCTTTAACTTAAATTTAGGGTCATAACCAATATCGTATTTTTCAATAAGTTCTTCAGTAAGACCTCGTTTAAACATATAATCATGATAATAACGATATCTATCTAATTGTTTTTCCGGAACATATTGTTGTTCTGAATGATTACTGTTTCTACTCAATTTTAAATCTAAAGGTTTTCTATCTTCTATATCTATAGATAAAAAATTCTTTATTAGCCACTTTGTACCATATGCACCCGAATCATCATATCCATAAATATAACTAATCATTTCAGGTAGTGTTGCAGTATAGCCACATGTAAAACAATGTACAGTCCCGGCTGGAATTTTTTTACCATTTATTATCTTATCAACTCTTGATATACCACAAGAAGGCCTTTTTTCTTGCCCATTGTTATGAACTGGACAACAAATTTGTATATTTGAATCTGTTACTATAAACTGACCAAACAAACTAATACCTAATTGTTCTTCTATCTGTGATTGTAAAAATTGCAAAATAGAAACATCGTCTTCTAATAAAGCTTTGCCTCGAATTGTAAACATTAAAAGACCTCTTTTCTATCTTTATATTTTTTACGTTGTGTTTCTTCGACTTTTTGCCGTTCTTGTGGGGCTACTGAATCCGTTGCACTTGGCACATAAACAAAACGCCCTTTATCGATATCCCAAAAATAAATCAGGTTTACCCCTACAGCACCAGTTCTATTTTTAGTCAACGATAATTTTAAGCCAGCTCCTGTTTGCCTAATAAACAATACCTTTGAACTATTTTGACCGATACTATCGCTATCGGCTAAATTAGTTAAGTCTGGATCGTCTTGAACATTATCTTTACGAATATCACCATCACGATTTAATTGAGATAATCCGATTATTGGAATATCATATCTTTCGGATAAACGCATTAAACCTTCAGTTATACTAAATAATTGTTCTGTTTTACTTTTTCCTCGACGATATGTTTCATCGTCCATTAAACTGTATTGGTCAATACCAATAATATCAGCCTTACAAGCCGTTATCATTGATTGTATAGAGGATACGGTTGCCCTACCGCCAAAACTTTTAGGTGTAAAAACATAAAAAGGCAGCATATTTTTCTGTGTTTTATCAATAAAATCTTCATAACCTGAAACATTTTCACCAATAACAAGAGCTTTGTTCGAAAAATTGGCTAATAAAGTATCAAAACGATACCCAATTTGCATATCATTCATTTCGCCACTGTACATAGCAATACGCTTGCCCTGTTTCCATGCCTCTACTAACATTTTCAATAATATCCACGTTTTACCCTGATTAGGTCTTCCTGCTACAGTTAATAATTCGTTTCCTGGCTCTAATCCATATATTACTTCGTCGAGTTCAGGAAATCCGGTTTTGATATAATTTGTTCCAAATTCCTTTTTTTGTTGATGTAATTCTAATCTTTCTTTTGCTTTTTTAACTATATTAGAGCCACCAACAATATTTTGACTATTTAATGCAACTACCTGCGCAGATAAATAATTCAAAGCTTCCCTTGAATCGTCCCGCATTTTATCTGCTGTTTCCTGCACTACAGAAACCATCTGTGAATATAAATATTCTTCTCTTAGAGTGCTAATTAAAAAGTCGTCTGTTTCTTTAACTTCTGTAATTGGGAAATCTGGAAAATTTTGAAGCATTGTTTCTTTATCCGGAACTTTGCCATAAAGACTAACATGTCTACGAATAAAATTAAACTCTTCTTCGTATTCTAAAAAATAATCTTCTGTTAGGTTGTTTTGTGTAACAATATCAAAACTTCCTGTATTTAAACATTTGCTTAAAATTTGAAGTTTAACCACGACGTCTATCCTTTCCACGCAAAGCAACAATATCTCCACTCAAAATTCGACTGGATAAGCGTTTACCAACCTGTTTTTCTAAATCTTTATCAGAAACATTACTTGTAAAAATATTAGCAAGTCCCATATTCATTCTTGAATTAATAAAATCATATAAAGTATTTTGTTCAAAAGCGCTTAATCCTGAAACTGCAACATCATCCCAAACTACTAAATCAACAACAGGAATCAAATCTAATAAATCTTGTACATTATTTGCTGAATTAAAGGATTGTTTTATGGAAAACAGTAAATTTTGTGTAGAAAGGAACAGTCCCCGAGGTTTAAATCCGTTACCTAGCCAGATTTCACTAAAGTATCGCAGGAGAAATTTTGTTGCCCATGTAGTTTTTCCATTTCCAGTAAAGCAGCTGTGAATAAACAAGTTTTCACCCGCCGCCACAAAATTAATAATATCCTGTTTTAAATCATTAAGATATTCAAAACTATCATAATCACAACTATCAGGTTTTAAATTTACAGATTTCTGATATACTTTTGGAATACGGCTAGTATAAATTAAAAAATCAAATTCCATAAATCTTAAACAACTAGCACAACAGTCAGTTGTTTTGTACTTGCCACAAACATCTTTAAACCAGCATTTTTCACGATCAAATTTATACTCATACATAATCAATACACCTTGTCAATAATAGTGTGATCTAATCCATCATCTTCCGGAGTTTGTTGGATATTATCAATAGGCTTATCTTTACGTTGCAATTCCCACACAGGCACTAAAACTTTATATCCTGCCGCAAGGGCTGTTTGAACTCTTGAATATACTTCTGTAAAAGATCTGCCTTTAAGGCTATTTAAAATTGCTTGCCATTGTTCTGGCTCTAATTTAAATTTTAATCGATATTTTAGATATGAACTCAAACAAGCTTTTAATACAGTCCTGTCATTCTTTATTGAAAAATTTTCTAAAAGAAAAGCGTCCAACTGCTTATCAAACCGCGAAAAATTATTTTCTTTGCTTGTTTTAGCACGTACCCCCCTTATACCCCCTAGTTTATTATCTATATTGCTATTTGGTATATTATTCTTATTGTCTAATTGTCTAGTATTATTATATTTATTATTTTCTTGTGTTCTACTTTCTGGAACACGTTGTTCTACTTTCTGGAACACGTCAAAATTAATAGCATACGCATTTTTTAGTCCAATACCATTTTCGTGCATTGACTGTTTTTTTAGAATCAAATCTTTCTCGACCAAAGAATTTATACATTTCTGAACTGTTGCATTTGATAAATTTAAATGTTGAGCAAGACTTCTAATAGTCATTGTAAAATACTGATTTTCAACATTTGCATATCTATAAATTACAGCATAAATTGTTAGCTCCGAACCACTTAATTTAAGGTCTTTAAACATCCATTCGTGTACTGTATAGTAGAAATCTTTCATAATTTTTCCTCAATTCTTTTATTTGTATACAATTTTTGTCGGTTTATCAATTCTTCTAGTATTAGCTTTTATAAAATCCTGTCTAGCTGCTTTTGTAGCAACTTGTTCATCAGACATTTTTTCTTGCAATTCAATTTCAATAATAATCTCTAACTCTCTATATTTTTTATAAATTGGGCAACTATCTTGCATACAGGGCTTGAAGTCTGTAATGATCTCCCCTTTATTATTAGCCCCTTTGTGTTCTACCTCGCAGGCATTAACGGTGTTGATACCCACTAATAAAGCCATACTCATTAACAATACTTTTTTCAACATAATAAATCCTCCTTATAACAGGAAAAGCCCCCTATATGATTGGCGGTCATAGGGGGCTTTAGCCTGACAAATAAACAAAAATGAGGGTTAAAAAGCGGCAAATACTTTTTGCAGTTACTCCTGAACATATCCGGGAACCGACCGCCAAGCTATTTCCCGCTTCTGTTATTATAATACCACAACCATTACAGGTTGTCAATACTTCGTAAAAAATTTTTATCTGCCACTGAACATTTTACTTGTTTCAATAATTTGATTATCTACTTCATCATTTACACGACTCCAGGCTTTCTGCCTTACTTCATTTATATCGTCGCCAGTTTCTAGGCTAATTAATTCACTGGTTTCAAAGGTAAAAAATTCACCGTTTATTTGGCAACTCCGTTTGCTTGAAACTGTAATTTCTTTAATCTTTGGCATATTTAATATCCATCCTTTGTGATTTTTTAACTACCTGAAAAACAATTAATTCTTGTGGAAGTTTTTTATCTTCAAAAGCTACTTTATCTAACATATCATAATCAATAACTGTTTTAACGGCTAGACATTCTGGATGATTTTCTTCAAGCCATGTTATTAATTTATCTTCATCGAAACTTGTTTGTTCAACTTCTTTAATTATTACTTCGCCATCATCAACAGTTATTGAAGATACATTATTTTTTTGCATATAAGCACGAACATCTTCTTTTAACTTTTTAAGTTTTTTACTAAGAAGGCTTTCTTCTTTATGTACACTAATTAATTCTTTTATTATTTTGTTCATTTTATTACCTCCAAACTAAATAAGCACAGCCAACAATTAATAATACAGCAAAAATAATAAGCGCTACGTATTCACTTGAAGATACAGGAGCTCCAATATCATTACACAAATAATTGTTTACCGTAGAATTTTCAGATTCTTTAGCTTTTGGTAAAGAATTATCGGCTGGAACAAAAGAATTGCAAACTTTAGCTGTTTTTTGATTGCATGTATCTTCAAAAAAGCATAAATTGCAATCTGTGCTTTTAGGTTTAAAACCTCTTCTTTTCTTTCTACGACTTCTTGACACATTATCCCTTCTTAATAAAGTAACATATTAATGATTTCCTGCATACGAATAATATTACCACTATCAATAATACCTTGTGATAATAATTCTTTACGCCGAACAATCATCTCGACCTTTTCATCTATTGAATTGGCACAAACAAGAGAATAAATATTCAAATCATTTGTTTGACCAATACGATGACATCTATCAATACATTGCTGTTTATCTGCACCAGTCCAAGGACTATCAAAAAATATTACATTATTTGAATTATTGAAAGTTAAGCCAGTACCCATTAATTTTATAGTACCAACTAAAGCAACTTTGTTTTTGTCTGACTTAAAGGCATTTTCTGTGTCCTTTAGGTTTTTATTTTTGGCAAGATACCCCATAGCATTGTAAGGTTTTAGGATATCAACTATTATCTGCACTACCTCAGCCCAATTACTAAATATAAGGCATTGTTCCCCTCTACTGGCAATTTCGTCCACCAGTTCTACTAATTTATCTAATTTAGCAGATTTTTGAACTGTAGAGCTTACTAGCTGCGGAGTTCCAACGACCTGTCTTAATCTTGTAAATTGTGCTAATGGATTTGGACTTAACATTATTAAATCAATTTTATCTTGCAATCCAGCTAATACTTCTTTGTATAAAGGTTCTTGCTCTTTATACATATCAACATAAACTGTTTGTGGAAATTTTTGTGGTAATTCTAAAACATCTTCTTTTAATCGTCTTAATTGAATATTTTTCAATCTTGTTTTTAATTCTTGCAAATTTCGATATCCAACTATTTCACGATCCATATACCCACCAAAAATACAATAATGATTTTTAAAGGCTGTATAACTATTTTCTTCATAACCTAATGATTTAAAGATAATAAATAAATCCATAGGTTGATTAACTAATGGTGTACCACTCATTGTTACACGATAATCATTTTTGTTTTTGGTATTCATCACCTTAATGAATCCTTTTCCCTGTGCAGAGAGTGGATTCTTAACCTTATGAACTTCATCAATGAAAATAGCTCCTATAGTTCCATTCTCATGATATTTTTTTAGTAATTTAACAATAGCTTCTTCCCGAAATGCTTCTATATTTATAATCCAGAAAAATTCTTCCGGAACTTCTTCTAAATCTTCTAATTTAGCTTTTGTTCCACCATCATATAATTTATTACTTCTTTTTCTAGAACGAAAACCTAATAATTTATAAGTTTCATCACTATGTGTTTCAATTTCATCACGCCAGTTCCAACGTAGTGAAGCTACACCACAAATAACAAGGCAATGCTCTACACCTTGTATTTCCTTCAGATATCTGGCTAAATCAATTATTTGCTTTGTTTTACCAAGACCTTGTTCATCACCTAAATGCCAATGTCTTTTATCAATACCATATTTAACACCTTCTATCTGATATTGATAAGGCTTTGTTTTAAATGTAAAATCTCCAAGATCATTTTGCAATAATTCTTCACCAATTATTTGGTATTCTTGATTAATTAAAATATTTTTCACTGCTTGTAAATGTATAGGAGCAATTTCCCAACAATCAGAATTTACATGAAAATATCTAAATTCTAATTTTCTAAATTTACTTACAATATCAATATCAAAACTGCATTTAATAAATAAACAGTATTGAAAATCTTTAAATTTTTTAGATTCTTTCACATTAATTCTAATCACAATTATTGGCCTCCTTATATACTAATTATACCGCAATGATTTTAAAATGTCAATAAAAAAGAGTACATTCCGAAGAATGTACTCTTTAAATTAAGCTTTGGCGACTTGCATATAGTAGCGATAAGCTTTGCCTTCGCTAACATCGGGATCTTCAAACCAAGCCTTGCTCATTTTAACGTAGGTCGCTGTATCAGAACCTAATACGTTGTAATAATCGCTATAAAGCATATTCATTACAAAATATAAATCCCAACGGTTAAATCCGATACATTTAATACCATACTGACGGATTACATCATCAATCTGTTCAACAGACCAGTGAGCTCCTTCCGTACCATCTACGTTCTTGAAATTTTCAACAGCTTTTTCAGCTAACCAATCACTAAAATGCTCACCATAACACTCTTTATACAATTTGTCAACGACTTCGTCATAAACTTCTTTATCCGAATATTTTAATGGTTTAATAGCACTTTTAAAAGTTTCCATTAAAATATCATTAGTAAGACCTAAATCTTTTTGCTCTTTAAGATGTTTTAATAATGTTTCTAACATATTAATCTTCCAATACTTCTACCGTAGGTACAGTAGGTGCTGTTGGAGTATAAACAGTATTAGGCACACAACACAACATAGAGAAATGATTCGGGTCACTACCAAAGATAATTGGATAAACTCTACGGCAACGAATTTGATCTGCTCTTAACAGATTACCTGTGCGGGTATAAACCGGATAAACAGTAGTTCCGATTTGAATCTGCACTGGAAGCGTATTCGCCCCTGAAGGAAGACTCTGTGCAAGCACAAGACAAAATCTTTTTAAATTGGTGAGTGTAGGTGTAGTGCTAAGAGTGATAACTAGATTAGTTGAAGTAGTTGTGATGCTGGAACTTTTAATAAATCTATCACAGCGGTTACAGGCCACAATAATCACTTCCTAATTAGATGCAGCCACAGCCATTGTTGCAACCGAATCCATTAGCGGAAGTATAGGGGCTGCAAGTAATGTATGCGGGCTGCGGGAATGGACGAACTGCGTTAATAATGTTTTGAGTTTGGGACAAGTTGCCGAGTTGCAACTGAGCAGCTTGCAGCTGGTCACGAAGCTCTTGCATTACGTTTGCAGTCATCAGAGCACGAGTTGCTTCAGCTTCTGCATGAATTGCAGTAGTGATTTCACAAGTGTTCTTGTAGTTTTCTGCACGAACAGCATCAATATTGCGATTAGTTTCGCAGCAGCATTGCTGTGCGGCAAAGCGACTTTCTGCGATTGCAGCATTAGTCTGGTTGAATCCTTGACACAGACCCATTTGTAAAGCGCCAGTAGATTCACAGATATCTTTTTGGATACCGAAATTCTGATTAGCAAGCTGATTAAAGCCACGATCCAAAGTATTATTAAGGTTGGTATAAAGAAATTCATTAGTCAAGGTATTTACAGCACCATTAGCGCCGTTACCACCAAAACCGCCGAAGCCACCGCCCCATGCGAGTAAGAAAAATAACATTACTACCCACATCCAGCCAGCTCCACCACCCATGAAGCCATCGCCATCAGATTTGTTCATGTCATAGACAGGAACCATTTGAGCACCTTCGAATGCCATGATAAAACACTTCCTTTAATTTATTAAATCAAAATCTTTAGGTGCGCACCTTTTTAGATTTTAATTCCAAAATTACTTAAAACTCCCATAATTTGTTTAGGATCAATACCTTGAGTTTTAGCTAAATTAAAAGCCGTTTCTTTTAATTGATCCGGAGTTTTGCCTTGTGCCATTTTCATGGCCTGTTGAAATTTAGGGTCATTTCCGAACATGTGCTGCATTGCCGTTTGAGGATTTTGCATTTGCCGGAGTTGGTTGAATGCTTGCATCATTTGCATTAGATTCATTTTGCTGACCTCCTAACTGATTTAAGAAATTTTCTATATTCTGTACCCGCTGATTTAAACCATTAAAATCATTAGATGTTACATATTCAATCTTATTTTCTTGTGGATTTACTAACTTATAAGTTTTTAATTCGGCTAAACCATTCATACTCAATTGTTTTGTATAAATTTCACCATCTTGAATATTCACAAATACACTCATAGATCCATCTAAAGCAATTCTAGCGGCTTTAGCTTCTTCTAAACAGGTAACAGGAACTGCTGATATAAATGATTGCATTTGTTGTGGCTGTTCTACTTGTCCGAACATATTTGGAACTTGAGGATTTATGGCTCTTTGCATTTGCTGAACTTGTTGCATACGATTATAACCATAATTAGGATTTGTCATTGGATTATTCATAGGATTCATATAATTATCGGGATACATACATTTGTCCTCCTACCGCCGCCACCATATTTGGTTGATATTAAACTTTTTTGTAGTGGCGCATGGTTTATTACCTGTAATTATTGTAACAAAAATAAACCGCCCACACATATCCTAAATTGTGTAGACGGTTTGTCTGTTTATTCCCTTGCTATTGTTTTTGCAATAGGAGCTCAATATATGGTTTTACTTCGTCCGGAATTAATTCCTTTTCATTACTAATAATGGTTTGTAATTCCTTTTTGGCATTCCATAAGTCTTTGCCTACTGAAGAACTTTCAATTCCTAAGTCATCGGCTATCTCATAATATGATTTACCCTCAATATAAAACTTCCATAAAAGTAATTCACTTTTTGTTTTCAAGCCAGTCCCTTTTATAATCACCTTTAGTGCAATTAAAGATAATGTTTTAAGTCTTTTATTGAAATCTGATTCAGTCATTAGCTCCAAATACCCGCCAAGCTGTTATAATTCCTCCAACTAGACCACCTATAATTAAAGTTAGTATTGTATTGACAATTACTCTCTTATAATTATAGTAGTCCTTTAAATCTTTCATTTGATATTCTTCAAAATCTCGCTTTAAAGAACCTATACGTCCATGGAGAATTTCTTGATCTTTATTTAATCTAGATTCTAATTTATCAAATAATTTTAAAATAGTAACGACATTAAAGTTTATCTCTTGCACATCTTTACAGGTTTGACGGAATTGTTCTTCAAATAATTCTGACCGTTTTTCGTATCTATCACAACGGCTTTCTAAAGTTTTAATCCTTTGTAATAGTTCTGCAATTACCTTTTCATTTTCCATTTATTGTTGCTCCGTTACTTCTGTCCATAATAACACTGTTTCCAGCACCGGAAATAGTATCAGATTCTTCCGTAACAGTTCTTACAATACCTTGTTCATAAGTAAAATATTCTTTAGCAATAAGCACCGACGAAATACCCAATGCACAGGCACAAAAAAAGATGCAACAGAGAAAACCAATGACTAAAATTTTTAAAAGTCCTAATAATTTTACATTATAGTCCCGATAAATTTGAGCGTCTTTTGCTTTTTTATCTATTTCATCTTGTCTTTGCATTAACCTCTCTAGATACTTATCTAGGTGCTGCAAATCTTTATCATTTGGATTTTCCATTACATCCTCCTAGGATATCGCAATTAATAAAACAGTACCAAGTCCAATATACAATAAAGTTTTTTCAGCTTTTAATTGTTTAATCTTCTTTTTGTATTCTTTGGACTCCTGTTCTAAAGTCTGATTGCAACTCTCTAAGTATTTGATTTTGTTGTCGTAAGATGTCTTCAACATCGTTTGCTGTTTTTCCAATGTTATTACTGACTGATTGGCTTTCTGTAAGTTGTTGTTTAATTCCGTCCGTTGTTTTTTCAACGTCAGAATTTTGTTTATCGATTGTTCGTTTAGGGATATCGCTTGCGCTATTTGTTGTTCTTGCATTTCGAATTTCTTCGCTGGAACTAAATAATAATCCTGTGCATAAGCCTGCTGACATAAACCCAATGATAAACCAAACAACAAAAGCATGAAAAATATTTTTCTTTTCATTTACCATTGCTTCCAAGTAAAGTAAACTCCGATTGCAAATCCAAGTCCAAAGGAAATCAGTTTTGGATAACGATTAAAAGTAGCTTTTATTTTATCAAAAAATTCTTTAATTTCTTCCATTTTAGATTCCTCCTTAATTATTTTGTTTCCAGATTGCCAATCCACGAATTACATCACCGCCGGGCTGGTTTTTCTTACCTGTTCCGGGGTCGTCTAAAAGAAGTAAATCCCATCTCATATCGGGATCGTTACCATAAAGACCATAACCATCAATATCAGCAGCTTCTGCATGAGTCATAACATGCTCCGAATCTATTGGAATTTCTAGAACAGTTGCTATAAAACAAATTATCTCAGCTAACCGTTCGACTTGAATTGGTGTTGGTGGATAACCATTCCAATTAATTCTTTCAGGATTTTTATAAACAGTCGCCCCATAAGCACAACATAAAGCGATTCCAATAGCTCCGCCATTACGATGCCATGTATGCTCTTTATAATCACTAAGCTCACCATTAATACGAACAGTTCCATCGCCTTCAATACAAATATGGTAATGAGCTTTTTCAACCCCATTCATCTGATATAAACCAGCCGTATGATGACAATATATTCGCTTAATAGAACTATTTTTAGCCCTTTCGGCAAGTGCAATAATTTCATTTATTGTTGTCATTAGTATTGTCCTCCTTTTCTTCAAGAATATCTACTATGCCATTTTGATTTTTATCAATAAATAATTTTGCTAAAAATGTAATGGCATAAACAGTCGACCCACTTACAAAAAAGGTCAAGAATGAAATGATTATTGGCAAGTCTGCCTCGTTTGTTACTTTTAGGTTGTGTATCCAACCATAAACAAACATTGCAGTAAAGCCGAGATACACCATTATAAGGTAGAAAGCTATATACTTAATGTATTTATTCCCTATTAATTGTGGTGTATTTTCAACTAATTTTTTAAACCAATTAAGTATCTTGTCTTTCATCTTATCCTCCTTTAATTATAATACATTATTTTTATTTTGTCAAGCCACCATAGGAGCTAGCTTAGAGGCTAGTATTCCTACGACTGAAACATATTTAGTCAATATCAATGAAGATTACACCACAGTAAACGAAACGAAAACAGTTCATATTCCATCAGGCGTTAAAGTATTAAAAGTAAGAGTCTATTCCGAAAGTGGTGCAGGTGGAGATGATTTCTGTACTGCATATGTTCAAAATGCCGACAATAAGAAAGTTTGGGTAATTGCTGAAAACTATGGTTCTTGTGATGAAACTAAATATGTCGGCGTAACAGGCGGGAAAGATTATAAATTAAATTTATATGCTGGCACTGAATATGATACAATGGCAGCATTAATACGAATTTCATATTCACAGTCGATTAATAATACAACTCCCAGTGTAACAGATTATTAGTAATCTGTAACTTCTACTGCGTGTGAATTGATAGTAGGCGACCATTCGAGTTTAAAATTCAACTCATTGTAACCAGTATCAACATCTAAATTGCCTATAGTATAATCAATCCAACATTTATTATTGTTAGCATTATACAACAAGTATTCTTCACCTTCTCCATAATTATATTCAGTCCAATTAGAATACAATTTATAGGATTTATTGGGTGTTACACCTACATACGTAATCAAATTTAAATATCCAGATTGATTAAATGAAGCTCTTAATACTGTTATTCCTGCGGGAACTGTAAAGGTACTGCCATGTGCTAAAGTAACTTCCCCACTAGGAATACTAGCCTCTAAGCTAGCTCCTATGGTGACATTGCCTGTCACGATAATTGACATTGGATTATCAGTTAAAGCCATAATATACGGCAGATTTTGAGTTTAGTAATCGGTTACTCTAGGCGTTTGATTGTTAATTGATTGTGAATAACTAATAGTTACACTTCCAGATTCAGTGCCAGTTTTGCTATCAGTTGATAACTTTAATGTATAACTTTTATTGGGTGTAACTCCTATATACCAAATATCACTAGCATATTCGTAATTATATACAGATAACCAATATTTTTTGCTATTTACTGAATATACATCTAAAGCTACTTCACCTTCGTGTTCATGGTATACATCACCTGATACTTTTAATACTTTTACACCCGCAGGCACTGTAATAGTAACCGTTGTATTCACATCCACAGTACTCAACAATCTTGTTTCAGTAGTCGGTACACTTGCTTCTAATGTTGCCCCAACTGTTACATTGCCTGTAACCACTAAACTCATAGGATTGTCTGTCAAAGCCATCTTTTTCCTCCGATTTCTCACAGAGGAATATTACATATTGAAAATAATGCTACTCTAGGTTTACAGTTATGGTCTTACCTACCTGTGATTGTAACCACATCACTAATGATGTATCATTATCAGGTAAATTTACATAATAATAGGCGCTTCCATTAGGGTCACTAAGCGTATAAGTCTTATTATTAATTGTCACTTTTATCGAACTCTGACTTAAACTATTAGCAAAAGATATCCACAGTATATGTAGCAAAGGCTGCTGATTACTAGGATCAACTATTAATCCTGCGCTTAATGAAGTTATTTTAATTCCATAGAACGTATCAGGACTTAGACTGCCATATACTTGATCTGATGCATAGTCTGCGCTACTATAACCGTACTGCCACTGATTTCCGCCATAAGTATATTGACCGACCGTTAAACCTATTTGTCCACTATTTTCTAGTGTCGCACTAACCGTAATATTCCCTGTGACTGTAATATTCATAGGATTATCAGTTAGTGCGTGAAGTTGTAATAATAATTTCGGAAGACGGCTGACAGACAATTCTTTATCTGCCTGCCCCCCCCCTAATTAATTTATTAAACATTTTATTCGTCCTCCTTATTTACATCAATTTTTTCTAAAAGCTCTCCATCTTTGTTATAACCAGTGATTATAAGATTTTGACCTTTTTTAACTAAAATACTATAAGGTGAATTTGCTTTTACACTAAAAGAATATTCACCACTTGCAACAAAATCAAGATTCGCATAACTGTCTAATGTGTTTGATAATTTAGCACATTTTTCATTTAGTTCTTTTTGCATATCTTCATATTCCGATTTTGTTTTCCCGCCTAATAATTTTATCAACCAATTAAACATCTTCGTCCTCCTTTTCTAATACAGCTCCAATTTCAGCATCGCCATTTATTGCTAATGTATTTGCGCTTGCAGTTTGATAGCTTCCTGACAATGTAAATGTCTTAAAGGTGTATCCACTATTCGGCGTACACAAATTGCTTGCAGTTTTGCCATGCTGAACAGTAAAGGTTGATGTATATGCAACTCCATCAACTGTAACAGTAATCGTTCCACCTGTAGGCTGATTAATCGTATAAGTATAGGTTTTCAAGGTAGCGGCTGTTGCACTAATAGTGATATTATCTGTCAATGTTCCACTTGTACTGCTTAATGTGCCTGCATTATAACCTGTACTTGCTGATATACTTGCCGTATAAGTTGACCCTGCTTCTGCTGTAAATGTTGATGTATATGAATTGCCATTGCAAATTACTGTTATTGTTTGATTTGCTGATTGTACGATTGTGACTGTTACTTCGGACGTGTAACATAATCTTGCTACACCGTTTACTCCTATATACATTTTTTTGACTTTTCTTGCCTTGCCGTCTACTCCAATGTATATATTCTTTGCTTTTCTTGCTTTACCATCTACACCTATATAAATGCTTTTTGCCATTTTCGCACCTCTTTATTCATACACAATATAAAGTGTGCCTGTGGTTAATGCAGAGCTTCCAGCGGTTAAATCAGTTGTGCTATAGGTATATGCAGGTGCGCATCCTAATGCGGTTCTTGCGGCAGCGGCTGTTGTTGCCCCTGTTCCACCATTTGCGATTGGTAAAGTACCAGTAACTCCGACTGTTATATTTGCCGAACCATCAAAACTGCCAGCAGTACTACTTGCAAGATTTGCTGTAATAGTCCTTGCAGTTGCTAGTTTTGTTGCTGTGGCAGAATTACCTGTGTAGGTACTAGCATTTATTGTTGCTATTATTTGTGTAGCATTTTTCCATGCAAGTGTTGTTGTTCCGCTTGTAAATACTACGCCACCTACCATTGTTACTAAGTTCTGGAATGTGTTTGCTCCTGTGAAACTGTTATTTCCAGCGGCTAATACATCTCCACCACCCGCACTTGCAACACTATCATCTACATATTTTTTTGTAGCCGCCATCAAATCTGCTGTTGGATTGCCTTTAAGTGTTAAATCACCTGTCATTGTTCCACCAGCAATAGGGAGCTTTGTAGAGTCAGCTATTGTAATGTTTGCTGTGCCATCAAAAGATACTCCATTTATTGTGCGTGCGGTTTCTAACTTCGTAGCGGTTTTTGCATTACCTAACCATTTTGCAACACCATCATGTGTGACCGTTGCAAAGGGTTTATTATTGCTAGAAAAAGCTACTTTTGTATTATCGTCACGTATGACAAACACATTATTATTCGTTCCAACTCTAAATACATGAGGTTGATTTGTGCTCGCGTGATAAAATAGTCCACCTAAATTATCTGTTCCAATTCTTGCTTGTACTGTTTCACCTGTCGGAGAAACACCAAAACTTACAGTACCACCGCTACCTGCCGCAGTTCCGTTTGATACAGCAATATTTTTGTTATATACATTACTACCAGTCCAAGTATTGTTAGAACTCAGCAAATTAGCTACTGCACTTGTAACATCTGTCAAAAAAGCGTATTTATGTAAATTGCCCCATATCAAATTTGTATAACTAACTATATAACAAGATTTTTCAAAATAACTTGTAATTCTAGCTACCCAATAACCTTTATTATAATTATTTATGCTAACAATCTCAACTGACCACATTTGCCCTTCTTCAAGCACAAAATCATCATTAGTCCAGTTATCAGCCCATGTTTCTGCACAAGTGAAATATCCAATACAGCCAGTTACTTGTGATAGCGATTTTATTTTATTTGCAAGTGTTACGATTGCTTCTTTTAATTGTCCAATCGTATTTCCTTTAGTAATTTGTAATGGATGTGTGATAGTGCTTTTAGACCGATAAACAGTTCCCTCTGCAATACTATCATCTACATATTTTTTATTCGATACATCAGTATTTACTGTAGGAGTTTTGTTTACTGTCAATTCCAGTCCATTTGCATTAGTATATTTACCCCATGGAGTATTATTTAACGAGCTAAATTCTACTGTGCCATCAGAATTATACACGCTAGCAAAGGATGTTTGAATACCGCTTCTTAAATAACAAGGTCTATAATCAGCGGCATACATTACTAAATCGCCTATTTTATTTCTGGCTATAGAAGGTGTTTGTTCACTACCTTCAGGTTGTGTTCCGAGCCATAAATAAGTTGATACATCACCAGGAGTGGTAGCACTGCCCCGTATTGTTAAATTTGCATTAAATATAGCACTACCATTCCAATAGTTATTGCCTGTCCATGTGTTATTGCCTGCTAATTTGCCATAGGTCGTATGAATATTATTGCCATTAATATCAGCTAATGCTTTTGTTGCTGTACCCGCTGCATATTCTTGAAATGCGTCCATTGTGCCTAATTTAGTATCATCTACGACTTGATATTGTACTGGAGGAGTAACTCCTATTATCATTACAGTATCGCCATTTTGAACATCATCAACAGTTAAAGCAAGTATATCTGTAACAGTATCAACCTTTATAACATTATCCAAGCCTGCTGGAGGAATATTAGAAATATCTAATTGTCCTTTTATACGAGTGGCATCAATATCACTGGTATTTACATAATCAATTAAACTATTTATATATTTGATAAATGCCAGTCCGGATAATGTTTTCGTTATTTTCTCAAACATTTTCAGTAACTCCTTCCACTAAATCATAAATACATAATCTACCTGCAAAAGGATAAATTGCTCTTAATGTAACTGATTTATCAGTCATAGTATTAAATTCCATATCCACGAAAGGCACTCTAATATATTGATTATTAGCTTCGTCCTTCATTTGAATATTTAAAATTGCTTTACCACTTGTATAAATTTCGATTGTATATGTATCCCCATCGGCGACCCATAAATCTTCTGAAATTTCATCTGTAAATTCGAGGTAACTTGCAGCCTGATGAAATTTTTCATACCATTCCTGAATTTGCAAATATTGCATATTTACATTTTCAGCTTTATTCGTAAGATCTTTTTCAATTTCTTGAATATTTTCATGTCTTGTTTGAATATCGGCATAAATAGTATCAATACTTTCTTTGGTGCTTAATACTATTTCTGTATTAGATTGTGTTTTATCTGCATTTAATTTAGAGTTTTCCTCTGACAATTTAGCATTTGTTTCAGATTGTTTAGCATTTGTTTCAGATTGTTTAGCATTTTGTGAATATATTTTAGATTCACCAGCATAACGTCCAGCTTCTGTTTCTGACTTACTAGCCGCCTCTGCAGAAGTTTTAGCTGCTTCTGCGTATTGATAAGCTGTATTTGTTGATTCCTGAACTTTATGAAGTAACTTTTCTATATCTGATTTAACATCTTTAACATTTTGATAAATTACATCAATTTGATTTTTAATATTTTGGGAGGCTTCTTGTGCCTTTTTAGCTTCATCAGCCGCTTTAACAGCTTTATCTGCATTTTCCTGAACTTGTTGAACATATTGTTCAAATATATCCGGAGTAGGATCTTCAGGAAGTAGACTATCCTCATTAAACCCACTATCAATAATTTCTATATCGATTTCATTAGTTGTTGCTCTTTTGTTATCCATAGATACGGCAAAAGCATTTACCTGCATTATTCCTGCACCAACTAAAACTTCCCACGGTACTGGATATTCTACGCCATCTGAAATGTTGGTTACATTGTAAGTTTTTCCATTCTTGGTAAATTGTACTGTCTTACCTACATAATTAGCCCAATCTTCAGAGGTTTCAAGTGTAAATGTTAAATAACCCTTACTATCTGCAACAACTTCAGAATCTCCATAATAACTCAATCTTTGTTTAAATATTCTAAATTTTATCATTATTATTTCTCCTTATAAATTTAAGGTTCTTAAATAATAAGGCATACCAACTTTAGCAGATTTAATAACTGTCGAAGTTCCTGTATTATTAATTGATTTTGTTTTTAAAGCATAAATAGTTCTTCCGCCTGAAACACTCCAACTAGCCCCTTTAGGAACAGGAAAAGAAATACTTGTAGCGCCTTGACCATATTTAGAACGGCCTGCGGTGTGCATTACATTTACACCACTTACATATCCGTTAATAGTTGTATTATCATAACTTATTGCCATAATAATTAAATCTGTATCGGCTGTTCCACTAGAACCAACAGTAACAACAGAATTAAAAGCAAAAGAAGAAGAATTTCCAACAATATTAGTTTTTTCTTCTTTAACAAAACTAATACTATCAGAAGCTGTTATATCATCCAATAATATAGGTGTTCTAAAAGTTGTGCTTTCATCACCACTAGAAAAAAATGGAACAGAAGTTTTATTTAATGTTAACATTTTTTGCCATTCAACCTCAGTCGTTAAAGGCATACGAGTTTCAACAACATTCCATAATTCTGGATATTCTGATCTATTTAATACATAACTTTGTGTCATTTTTAAGTATCCTGGAGGAGCGCTATTCCATAATTGCTGTTTAATCGTTCCTATTGGTGTAGTATCTGCAGATACTTGAATTGGTTGTTCTTCCCAAATAATATCATTATCTGTTATCGTTCTGGAACCTTCTTGTCCACTTGCTTCCGACCATGTTGGTTCATTACTTCCACTTGTACCAGCATTTTTAGATACTAATTTAGTATGCAATCCAAAAGGATAAAGTAACACAGAATTTTTAGGATATGGTGTATTCGGTTGCCAAGAAAATCTTTTTAAAAATTCTGCATGCTGTTGCAATGTATTTTCCCAACCATTAACATTTTCAGCCATTACAATGTCGTTATCTGTGTCATGCCATAAATGAGCGATATAATCAGTAATTTTCATAACAATATTATTAGCCATTTGTTCCAACCTCCCGAATGTTAATTCGATGTTCAATCATAGTATCTGAAGCAATGGGAATATAAACAGGATCATTAGAAAGAATTAAATCTTTTCCATCTAAAAATTTAATATTAGTAATTAATTTTATTTCTTCCCAATTTTCAATATTATATTGGATTCTTAAATACCCACCAGTAATAATTTTTTGAACGAAATTTGTTATCTTATAAGTATCATTTATAAGAACTGCATGTATTTCTTCCCCTGTAAACGTTTTTAATTTATTAAGCATTAATGGAGTCAAGGATTGCACCTCCTCAGATTTTAATTTTGCTAATTCTTGAACACTTATAATAGGTTTTTGACCTACTTTCCATTTACCACCTAAAATATAATTCCACCACCATTTTTGTTGATAAATTTCTTCGCCAACTTCAATCGTATTTGGAATAAATGGAACATTGATAAATACAATGTTTGCAGGTTTTATTTTATTTATAGTAGCAATACTTTCCTTATAAATAAAAGAATTAGAAGCATTACTTTTAATGTATAAGGTATAATTCGGATAATCCATTTCTATTTCATAATTATTTTTTCCAAATAAAGAGTCTAATTTTTGACGAAGATAAATCATTGTATAATAGGATAATGTTTGTATCCTATTTAATAATCTAAATCTTCTTTCCTCCAATGTTTCTGTTTCCGGATCTGCAACTATTTGGAATAATTGTTCATAAGCATAAATACCATCTTCATCTGCGTATGCAATAAATTGATTATTTTTTGCTTTATTTAATAACAAGTATAAGTTATTCCAAATATCATTTTCAACTTTAATTAATTCATCTGTTTCTAAAATACCTTCATAATAACGAGGAAAATAACGACCAATTCTAGTTCTGTATAAACCATACCTATTGTTCATCTAGACTCACCGTACCTAATACAGGAATTTCTTGTAATGAACTTGTTTCTGTTAATTTAATATCTGTGTCTGTTTCATTTAATTTTAATTCATAGGCACTGGATACACCTTTAACATTTAGAATAGCAAAATTAATTCTACCTAAATAAACAGTTACAGAATAATTATTTTCATCGTCACTATTTTCCCAAGCTTCTCTTAAAGACAAAAGATAATTTTCTAAAGCAGCTTTAATATCAGGCATCAAAGTTTCTAATTTATATCCTGGCAATAAAGTGATTTTTCCAGACACATTAATTGTTCTAGGTAATGGAGTGCTTACTGTTACTTTATGCCCAATGGGAGCAATACCTAAACCTAACCCAGTTTCCCCGCCAGAATTTTCCGGATCAAATTTTTCTAAAATAGTTTGACAAAATTCTGAAGAACAAGAATTGTAATCTGTATCAATAATACTTAACTTTACAGTTCCTCCTCCTGCCCATACAGGATAAACTTGAACACCACCAATGCCCGGAATTTCTTTAGCCCATTGCCGATACTGTGCAATATTACCGCCAAACGCTGTTTTCATTAAATTAGCTAAAAATCTTTCTCTTAGAGAATCGTCTGATTCTTCTTCTTCTCCTGGATAAAGTAAAGTAGTAATTTCAGCACTTGCTAACTTTTCAATATAATCATTAGGAACGATTCTACCTATATAACTATTTCCCACGCTACCAACAGTATTGCATTGCATAACATAACTTCCGGGTACTACATCACCATCTTCATTTGTGTATACCTGTACTGCGGTATAATTTAAGATAGTATCTCCAACGGTTGAAAAAGATTGTCCAATAGAAATTTGACAAGGTTCATCTAGCTGTGTTTTAAATACTCCTAATTTTTTAGCGTATGTTGCGGGATCTCGAGTTATACCCCCCTCTATTACACGCCCATCAAGCCATAATCCATTTGCAGTTTCGATATATGTTTGTTCGATAATATCAGCTAAATATAATATGTGTTTTGCGGCTTCGTAACAACATGGTGATAAAGCATCTCGAATAATCGAACCTTCTCGTTTATCAACATTATCTGGAACTTTGCTTAATGCTTCCGTTAAAATATAATCATAAGTATATTTTTGCAGATATTCGCTTAAAACATTCATTTTTTCACCTCCAAAGTTATTGGCAATACGCCAGATTCAGTTTGTAAATCTAAAGTAATTGACATATAGTCAAGTCCTTCTTGTGTAAATTGTAAATTACTAATAGCATAAATTCGAGAATCTGCTAATAAACAATCTTCCAAAGCTCTCTGTAAATCTGCTTGAATATAATCAAAATCTTTACCGATATACTTTTCTAATTCAATTCCATAATTTTTAGAATAAATAACATAAGCATATCTTTCAGTATCGAAATTTTTCATTATTGCTTGTTCAATAGCAGGCTGTCCATCTGTTGTACCTATAATTCGTTTATTATAATTATCAACCTTATAGGTTCTTGTAACTTCATTTTGCCCTATTTGATTTACAATAATATTGCGATTTGTGGGTATCATGGTATTCCCTCCACCCTTTGCTGAATTAAAAATTTCTGTCCATTATTAAATCTAATTAAAATAACTCTGTCGCCGGGATTCAAGCCACGCCATAATTGTATCTCAGGAAGCTCTTCTGTGGTATTGTGCATACCATTATGAATAGCTTGATGTTTATGTTTTACTTGTCCTTTTTCTGGAAAAGGAATCTTAATTATTGTTTCCTTACATAAAGCTCCGACAACTAATTGATTTTCACCTAATGTCGTTCTTGAATCTAATTGTACACTTAAAGGAGAAACAGAAAGCACTGTTCCGTATACACAGTCAGACATATCGGAACTTTGAGCTCTCTGTTTTACCATTTTTCGCGTTATACTTAGAATCCGAACAACTCCAGAATCTTCCATATTAAACACCTACATCCAAACTATATTGACTTAAATTTAATTTAACTATGTGCTCATTATTTTTCCAAGTATGCGAACAATCTGTTGCAATATATTCCTGCATATTAACGAAACCAGCTTTAGTTAGAGGGTCTAATTTAACGGTTAACCAATTTCCAGCTCTAAAAGAATAGGGTAAACCAACACATTCAACTCTTAAAGATTTTAATTCCCTATTTTTAACCTTTAAAAGAGCATCGCCTCTTTGTTTGATTTGATTTTCTGTTGCTGTTTTATCTACTTTTTCGTAATATTGCAATATGCCCCATTTACGCTGATTTTCATCATCCTGAGCCACATAAACTTTACGAACTCCTTCTTTCGTATTGTCTTGTACTAATTTTACACGATTATATGAATCCCTGTCAATGTTTTTCTTAAAATTGTAACCTGTAATATTTAAATCGTCTGAAATGTAGTAGTTTGTTTTTGTTGATAATAAACTGATTTGTTCTAATGTACCATAATTATCTCTCAGAATAAACCAATTTTGTATATTCACTAAAGCTTCATCATAGCCATAATTAATTATTGAATACAAGGATTTTCCATCATGAACTCGTGGAGAAACTTCCCATGAACAATCATCGACTATTTTGTAAGTAAATTTCCAGTCTTCACAAATAGCTTTAAAAATCTGAGTTGCTGTCTTTCCGGAAAAGACATAGGATTCTTTATTTTTTAAATAAAAAACTTGATCAACAGCTTCATAAGTAATAGTATCTTCAGAAGCTGTCATATTAACAACATATCCATAGAAAATTGGTATATCGTCAATTCTTAAATTAACTGTGGTTGCAAATTCTAAAATTAATTCAATATTATTAGGTACGGAGAATCTTAATTTTCCAGGCTGTTCTAGCAATGTCGTTGTCCAAGATATATCAAAGACAACTTGAGAAATTTCAAAAACTTTAGTATTCGGAAGTTGTACAGCTAATAAAATATTCATTACAGTATACCCGATATTTTATTTACCGCTGTTTCGGATACCCAACCAATCCAACGGTCTTCATTATCAGTTATATGGATTGCTCCATTATTATCGAAATCTAAAAGATTTACGTAACAGCCAGTTTTATTCTTAACATACCTATCTACAAACTGCATAGCTGGATCTTTATAAATTGTACCTGTCACACTTACTTCATCCCCCATTGTTAAGGCCTCGGATTCATCTGTTCTTAATCCACCAGTATCAACAGTTATTGTACCATCTTCATCAACAGTAGCGTTATTAACTGCATAAATCTGATAAACCTTAAATTCGATATCATAATACGGATCGGGATCTGCTTCCTTCCAATCATAATCGAATTTTTCAATAGATACAAGTTTATTAAATCCAACAGCAAGTCCAGTAATAATTAACCTTATAGGTTCTTTGCTATCCCTAATCTTACTAAATAAACTTACATAAAATGAAGGTTCATGAAATTGTGCTTTATTTTGCCTATCTAAAATTTGCTTAATTAATGCAGTATAAAAAGTTTGTTCTGAATTGCCTGTTAGTACATAGGGATAATTCTGTGTTTCTATTGTTGGAAAAAAACAACTAAATCCAATCGTGCTTAATTTAGGATTTTTTAAAACATTTATTTCTCCTAATGATACAATAGGGTATGTTTTATTATTTCCTGGAGTAGCAATTTTTAAGTCTGAAGGATTTACAGGAATTTGCACTGTATCTCCTTTATACACAATAAATATCTTTACATCGCCTCTAGCCCTACTTATAGAATCCGAATTTGGAGAAAGGCTCTCAAGAAGTGTGGTAGTATCACTTATTTTTCCGGATTGTGCAACCATTTTATCCTACTCCTCTCCAACACTTAAATTATAGGCATTTTCAAACATATCCGCCAAATCATCTGCAATTTGTCCTACATCTGCATTTTGATGCACATCTCCAAACACAACTCTCATAATTGGACGCATTGTAGTATACCTATTCACAAATTCTATTGCCTGAGATTCTTTGATCCACTTAATACTATCTTCATCAAGACTAATTTTACCACCTTTAACATTTTTTACTTCGCCAACAGTATCAAGATCTGTAATAGGTTTAGCTTTAACTCCACCAGTAGCTCCAACACCGTTTGGATTAAATGTATTTTTCATGGTATTTAAAAAACCGTCTATTTTAGTGTTAGTATCTTTAGCAAAATTAATTCCCCAATCATAACCTGATTTATAACTAGCCCCCACATCTTCCATTGCAAACATACTTACATAACCAATTTTTTCTTTACCTAATTTATCTAAAACAAAATTCATTCCTCGAAGAATTATGTTATTAAATAGTAAGATAAAATAATCGGCAACCATTTTTACTAAATTCATAAAGGCTGTTTTCATTGCATTAATACCACCCATAATAACTCCAAAAGCTTCCGGAAAAGCTAAAAATAATTTCATTAACATTCCGACGGCGGCTACTACGAGCAATACTTGCCAATTCATAGCAATAAAACTTAATGCCAACGCAGCGGCTCCAGGAAGCGCTGCTGCAATATTACGAACTAATATAACAAGAGAAACGCCTGCAATGTAGCCTAAAATTCCAGCTAATATATCAAAATTTTCTACAAGTGTTTGAATCATTCCTACGCCGCTGGTACTAATGCCAGTAAATATTTCATCCATTCCAATTAGCAGACTATTTCCAGCCATCGTCATAGCTTGACCGAATGTTATAGGAAGTTCATTAAATTTATTTTCAATTTCTGTAGCTTTTTGAAAAACTGCATTCTTAATTACTTCAGCAGTTATTTCCCCATTTTTTTGTGCTTCTTTAAAAGCTGCATCATCAAGTCCCATATAATTTTGTATAGCTTTTTTAATTAAAGGAGCAGATTCGCGAATAGTACGCATTTCATCGCCTTGCAATCTTCCAGAGGCCATAGCTTGTGTGAGCTGATACATGGCCGCTTTTTGTTCTTGTGGTGTACTACCACCAACAAGGAAAGCCTTATTTACTAACTCAGTAAAAGCTATTAATTCATTGTTATTTGCAAAAGCGTGTCCTGCAAGAATACCCATACGACCAATAACTCGGCTTGTAGCTAAATAGTCAGCTCTTGATCTTTGTGCAGAATCATAAATATCTCTGGATAATTGATCTTGTGTTCTTAAACCATCATTAATAATATTTAATCTCGCTGCATTTAACATTAAGGCATCGCCTATATCTGTTACACGTCCAATTTCTGAAATGGTACTTTTCAACAAATATACACCAGCTAATAATTCTGTTAAAGGATTCATTGCATTTGAAAATACGTTTCCAATAGGATTTTCATCTTTAAAGCCAAGCCCCTTAATTAAATTCTGAGAACGATTAACATCAGAATTAAAATCTTTAAGTAAAGCATTAGCTTTTGATATATCCCGCGAAGCTGCTTTAAATAGACTCGCTTCGCCCGGCGTTTGATTTAATGCCGTTAAAGTAAGACGAAGCGAGGCTAAAACCTTATTTAGCACAGGGGACATTTGATCGTTTAAATATAATGTATTCCTGACTTCCATAGGCTAACCTCGCTATCTTTTATGTTTTCGTTTTCTTTTGTAATTCAGCATCTTGTTTAGCGGCGATTTCAATAAATGCCAGCACACAGGCTTTTTCTGAAATTGGTAAATTTAGATATTCAGAAGGCTTCCAATGAAGTCTTCTGAAACACCAAAATGCTGCCACCGTATCGGAATCTCCTTCTTTAAAGAGCTGTTTTACTTTTTTGCTGTGTCAACAGCCTCTTCACCATAGCCAGAATGTTGCATGATTTTATTTGCAATAAATTCAATCTCGCCGGGTTTAAATTTAGCTTTAACAAATTCCGTTGGAACTGTAACACCACCTAAAACAGCCGGGTCACGGAAATTAGGGTTTACACAGCCAATAGCCATTAAGCTACTGGATAATGCCATGTTATCAACTGTTGGTTCACCTTTTGCATTAATTTTAATTGCCTTAGCTCTAGCTTCTTGCCATTCATCGGCATCAATAGCTCTAATAGTAATTGTTATTCCTGCAAGCTCACCTTTTAAAGCAATTTCTTTTGTATCACGTATATCACGATTTCGAATAAGATCTAAAAGTTCCATTATAATAACCTCCAATTAAATTTCCGGATTAGGGCTTGAAAAGTAATCTAAATATTCAAAGTCGGAGAATGTGCAAGTCATAGACTCTTCCAAAACTTCGCTTTCAACATCTAATTTTGCCAAGACCCCTTCATCAATATTGCAGTAATAGAATGCAGACACCTGTTTTCCGATTGTGGTAGTTGGGTCATTATTCTTGATAGTAATAGTGAAATATAAATCTTTACCTGTTTTAGCGTATTCACGCATAAGTTTACGAAATACAGAAGAAACATAGTAAAGAGTAAATTCACCTTTACCAGACCAGCCAGAAGATTTATGTTGCGCCCCACGAAAACCAAGAGAACGAAATTCTTTCTTACGTTTTGTGAAAGTCATTGTACAATCCTTAATCATAAACAATTCTTCAAGAACACCGTCAACAACCATAGTTGCCCAACCTTCTTGACCGGAAACGGCATCGCCAGCTCGTAAATAATCATACTCCTGTGACATTATTTAATCCTCCCTTCTTAACGACGAATAGTTACTGTCATATACAATTTTTCCATTGAATCAACAGGCTGTAAATACAATTCAACTACAACTTCGTCAAGGTTAGCACCTTGTCTGATTGTAATGTCTGTAGAGCCGTCAAAATTCTGAATAGCGCCCATTTTTTGAAGTTTATTTAAGTAATCAACGATATCGGCTTTAAATATTTCTCGACCATCATCATTATTATTCTGTTTACCTAAATAACTCTTTTCAAATAATAAACGAATATCATTATTAATTTGATCAATGGTACGAATTACTCTGTTTTTACTAAAAGAATAATCTTTTAGTGCAGTAAACGTATGCAATGTATTAATATCCTGTTCAACAACAACAACGCCATCTTGACGAGAAGAAAGAATAAATTTACCCCTTCTTAAAGCATCAATAATTTGTTCATGTGTCAATTGATTAATGATTTCTGTTGCATCTTCAAAAGCATAATAAGTTAAAGATTTATTAATTGCACAACCTGCACTCATACCAGTTACACGAGCCACAAAAATAGGAACTGTAATCTCATACTGAGCGGATATATAACCTTGATTAAGAGTAGAAATAATACCCTCTGTATCTGCATCAATATTATTTAAAACGGCCTGAACTTTCGTTCCGGTTGTTTCTCTCATATAACTGATAAAGGATTTTACTTGAGCGTGTATTTCAGTTGATGTTTCGAGTGGGATACCCATTGTATTCCATTTTGCAGTTTTCAGTAATTCAAAATAACGAGTATAATTAGAATTAACTACAGTCCCATTTGTGCCATCTTCCAATTCCCCGCCCGCATCAGCTGTTAAAGATGCTGAACTTGTACCACTAAAATCAACAAAATCATTATTTTCGATATCGCCTACAGTAGTCCCTGTCTGTGTATCCTTAACAATTCCATTAAAAGTAGTAATAACATCGAATGCAGACCCATTTTCAACCACGGAAACGGCAATTTTATTTCCGCCAACACCTGCATATTTCGCAGTAGCCGTAAGATTGTTTAAAATAAGTTTTGCTTTAGTGCCTCCAGTATCCATACGGAAAAGCAAAACTTTAGAACAATCTGTCAAAACTTGCTGATATATTAAAGATTCTTCATCCATAATATTACAGCCAATAATACTTTCACAGGAGCCATCTAAAAGTTGTTCTGGAGTTAAACTAATTAATACATCATTAGCGCCAAAGTTCATTTGAATTGGTAATGTAGCAATTCCACGATCGCCTACCATATTCAAAGGCTGAGATGCACTTTGAAAATTAATATAAGCACCCGGACGAACTTTATTCATAGCTTCAAAAGTTCCACCTGCCATTATTCTTCATCCTCCATTCGTTGAATTTCCAAAACTTGCATTTTAGGTTCTTCAGGCAAAATAAGTTTTGCCTTAATTTTATAATTAACAAAGAACTGTAAGACATTTTCAATAATTTGATAATTCATCTTACTTGCCTTTGCTTTTCTTGTTACTACTTCATCGCCATCTTGTTTATCTGGAATGTCGATCATTCTTAGAATACCAAACAATTTTTCAGCCATATCACGATATTCACTATGCCTACCATAATCGGATTCTTCTAAATAATATTCGACTTTCATTCGATATGTTCTCCAAGCCGAAGCAGTCATCCCATTTTCTTGTGTTACATCAATTACAGATAATACGAAAAAGGGCTCTACTGCACCTTCCATTATCTTATTTTTAAAAATAGTTGGAATTATTGGTGGGTCTACAGAATCATTTTTTAACCGATTTGCAATATTTTTTGCCATTGCACTAATAATGAAATCGCCTTTAATTGGTATAATCATAATCCTTTTCCTTTATAAAATGCTTTAAATGCAGCTTCAAAGTTGGCTTTAATTGTATCATCATATCTATCAATTGCGATCCGGCACATATGAAAACCATTTACAAAAGGCTTTTTTAATACTATTCCTGATTTAGCTCCTTTTGTATAAACAAACTTCCCACCAACAAAAATTCCAGGAACAAATCTACCGACTTGTTGCCTATGCCCATCTTCCACATATGACGCATATTCTAGTGAATTGAAAATTTGAATATAATAACCTTTAGCAGTTTTAAAAACTTGAGTTAATTCCCAGCGATTTCTTAAATCCCCTGTCTTAACTGGAGTTAGTGCTTTTGTGTCAGCTAATACCTTCATGGCCTCTTTTAAAAGAAACTGACGACAAAATAAATCATAATCTTTTTCTAGGTTCTCGAAATTTTTTAAAAACTTGTCAAAATCTTTATGCTCAAATTTTATAGACATTAGGCAAACTCCCTATTTACAAGAGCAAATTGCTGATGGGAAGTATGCTTTTCAGGTCTACCAGCATAATCTGTATATGTATCTAATACATTTCCATGATCGTCTAGTACATAAGCTTTAATCTTATCACCTTTACGAATATCATAGGAAGGATCACAAAAAATTCCAATATGCTGATTTGTTGGGTTTATTAATAATGAATCTTCTTCCGGTAAATCTTGATAATTCAAACTAATTTTACAAGGAATTTTTGTATAAATAGGCTGAACGGATTGTTCATTTGATACAGTAAAGTCCTCCCCCATAGTTAAACCTAACCGATAAACTTCCATTCTGTCTTTATACATTAATGATTTAAAGAGTTTTCTTGTAAAACCAATTTTTATCACCATACTAACCTCCGAAATTTCTTCAGTTGGGATTCATAATCTAAAACAACAGTATCTAAATTAGCTTGATGACTTCTTAAATTCTTGTTATATATAGAGGTATCGCTACCACTTCCAAAGGTTATAGTAGTATCCCCTACCCTTATAGAGTTGATATTGCCTGTATTCACATCTGGCTCGGCTTCTTCCTCCTCACCTTCTACAGAAACAGTTGTTGCCTTTATAAACTCATCTTCATACCTAAATAAGTCAACCACCATATTTGCAAAAGTATAAGTTAATTCTTTAGGAATTTCATTAATATTACAATAATTTAAAATAGTCTGTTCTATTTCATCTACTGTTATTTTTAGTAAAGGCTCGGAGGGTGTATCCGCTCCGAGCTTTACTTTTACAATGTCCGTAACTAAAGATTTATCAACAGTTTTCATTCCGTTAATCTTCCAGATTTAGATTTTTTTCTTTTTGGAGTTGCAACAGGTTTTTCTTCCTGTTCTACTTGTTCTTCAAAAACAACAGCTCCAGATTTTTTCATTTCCGGAAGATCAGATTCATCGGCGATAATATCAGTATAGGGAGGATATACTTTACGATTATATTTTACAGTTATGGGAAACTGTACTTTAACCTTAGACATATTAGCCTCCTAAATTATTGAACTTTCATTACATAAATGTCATCCATTCTTTCGAAGGAAGGTAACATAATAGCATCTACAATAGTAAATACATTTACCGGATGCGGTTCTTTAACTGTGGTAATGGCAACACCATTAGCTACAACAGAAACAGAAGCGGAAGAATTACCGCTCATTAAATCATATTCTTCAGGAGTAGTGCCAAACCAAGTATTACCTAAAGAATAACTCGGTAACAAAGTTACATATCCATCAGGATAGAATTTATGGTCAACACCTTGTTCATCTTTGAACATCTTATCATATGTAATGATTTCAAGTTGAGTTTCTTGACTTACAAAGGATTTAGCCTGAGCGCTAGAAACCAACATATTCGGAGCTGCTAATGGATTCATAAATTTCTTAATGGATTCAGAAGCCAACATATCTCGCAATGTTTTAGTTGTCATCAATGCACGGGTAAGAGTGACACCGTATTGATCAGCCATTGTAGTTGTTGCGTCAAGTAAGTCACCAATCGGATCATTTACAGCTTTCTTTTCTTGAGTCCAAACATCATCACCAGCCAAAATGATTTTATGATCGGAAGCCCAATCGCCGTCAGGATCATAATTATATTGATAACTAATATCGCGACCAGTGCCTGCGGTTGCAGTAACAGAGATAGTACCATCTACCAGCAAGCTCATACGCATACGTTCTGCTTGTACCAATGCACCATCTACAAGACGAGTAATATCGTCATATACACGTGCAATAGTAGGCTGTGCAAAAGGAATGCCTTTAGCCAACAGATTTTGAATATCCTGACGTTCTTTTTCACCAATACGAGTTGCTTCACGGAAGAACGGCATTTCCGTAGAAACTTCAGTAACACCAATACGATCTCTTAAAGTCGCTTTGGTATCAAAAGCAGACGGTTGCAATGCAACAGGAAGTTGATTACGACCTTTAATCCATGCAAGCTCAAGACCATTATTTTTATTATTGGGGAAAAATTGACTACCAATCATAGGATTTTTCATGGCTGTATTAACATCAGTCCAATAAGCTGCAATGGCCTTTGAATCAAAAATTTCAAAAATAGATTTCATTTCTATTATTCTCCTTTACTAATAATTAACCACCAACAGACGCATCCGCAGGTTGTAAGATGGTCATGTCATTTTTTAAGAAATAAATCATTCTTAAATTTTTAAGTGCTGCATCTGATGGCGGAGTAGGTAAACGATCTGCTCGAATAAATCCATGTAAAACAATAGCCATGGAAGCATCACTTTCAGTTACATCATAATCTTGCAATACAACACCAATCGCTTTATTGTCATTAGACGGATAAATAGTACCCGCTTTAATAATAAAACGATCACCTTCTTTAACTACCATACCATCAGCCTTTGTGGCTTTTGCGGCCTTTCTTGCAATAGGTACATAGTGATCAGGCATTGCAAGAATATGCTTAGCAGAATCGTAAGCAATAGTTTTGTACTTCATTGTCATTTTTAATTTCCTCCTTCTGTCTGAATCCCAAGCATTTGAAGTTTTTGTTTTGCTAAAGATTTACCGAAATCTTCACTTGTTGTAGGCTCTTTTTTATTGGTATCACTGTCCCTCGGTGTATTGCCACTAGGATTTCCAGGATTATCCGCAGGTTTAAACAAGAAAGATTTATCTTTTTGCAAAGATTCAACCTGTTCTTTCAGTCCACTAACAACCTTGTCACCATCTAATTTAATTAGACTTAAATCGATTAACCCTTTTACAAGTTGCAAATCGTGCGGTTTATTTTCGCCCGCTAATAAGGCTAATTCAACTGCATTAACTTTGCGCAATTTTTCGAGCTGCTCTTTATACTCGGTTTCCTTCGTAGTAGCCTCGCCCTGAAGTTTTTCGATTTTGGCGGCAAGTTCAGCATTAGTACCTTCAAATTTTTTCAATTTTTCCAGTTCTGTTTTATTGCTGTTGACTGTTGCAACAAGGTTTTCATTCTCTGCCTTTAGCACATCATAAGTCCCTTTAGGCACATAACCTTCCATAGCTGCATTATGCAGTTGTATTGCTTTTTCTGCTTGTTCTTCTGTTAAGCCAAAAGCAATCAAGGCTTCTTTTGTCATATCATTCGCTCCTTTTCATAAAAAATGTACTCATAGAATCATCTACGAGTACATTATACAATATAAATTCTTAAAATTCAATATAAAAGTTCTTATTTATTTACATATTCTTTTAACCATTGTTTATAACTGATATTTTTATCAACTATATAATAATTTTCTTCTTTAGCAATACGTTGTGCATAAGATTGTCCATCTACAACTGGAACAGTTGTTGTTCTACAATTTGGATGAAATGGTGGAAAGTTTACCCCTCGTTCAGCTTTAGATACTTTAAAAATTCTACCGTCCATGCTTATACAAATTTCTGATGTTTTAAAATCCAAAGTTGCTAAAAGTTGATATTCTTTTATGCCAGCTTGTATATAAGCTTGTAACGCTGCTTGATTTGCTATATTATTCATTTCAGTTCTGACTAAAGTCATTGCTACACCTTGGCGTGTATTCATAGCACTGGCAATTTTATCAGCAACATATCTAGATGGTTTTCCAGCCGCAAAAGCTAATTGCATTTCTTTTTTAAGATTATAAATTAGCATTTCTTTATTTTTCCAAAGACGATCACTAAAATCCTCTCCTAAATAATTTTGTGAGAGAACACTAATAACTAAATCTTTGGAAGGGGTAGTGAAGGACATGCCTACGCCAGAATAAGTCTGCACGTCATATAAAGTATGGTAATACATATCTTCATAGCCTTGTAGGTATATATTCGGTTGTTGATCTTCCTGTTTTAATAATAGCATTTCAATAGCATGCCTATATTCGGCTATTAATAATTCTAATCTGGATAATCTTGCACGATCTTGAAGTTCCTTTAAATTTTTAAGGTAACTTTGAGCATTTTTAGTATCATACTGTGAAGCCTGTTCAATATAATCTTGAATAATTTCTTTAAATTCTGATAATTCTTTACCGGATAATCTTTTTTTAGCCATTTCTAAAGAAATTTTATTTTCTTCTGCATATTTAGCATAAAAAAGCATTAATTCTTCCTGAAGCTCTTTAATTACTTTTTTATATTCTTTAGCTAGTTCAAGATTATAATCAACTGCAATATCTTCCACAGCTTGCAAATTACGTTCTGCTCTTTGTTGCCAATAATCCTGATTACTCATTATTTCCTCCATAAGAAGCTCTTGTTAATTTTAACTGCATATCAAGTTCTTTTTGTTGTTCTTCTTCTTGTTCTTTTTCCAATAAACGAATCTCTTCTTTTGGATCAATAACCCATGGATGATTCGAAACAATGGTTTGTTTACTAATAACACCTTCACTATTTTTACAATCGAGAATTGTTTGGGCTTCATTAGTAATCATATCAGTATTAAAGATGATATCGAAATCTTCAGAAGTAAAATCTTTATTATTAAATGTTTTTTCGTGTTCTTTAATAAACCATGCAAGAGATTCTAAGGCTTCGATTACTTGCACACCTATATCGTTACAATCCAAAGACAAATCAATGTATTTAAATTTTAAAGCTTCACCACTAATATCTCGCATTTCATCTTGTTGAGTATCTACACCCGAACCATCTTCATAAATATCTTTACGTAAACGATTTAAATGTAATTCGGCTCCCTCTAATTTAAAAGGTATATCTAAATTAGTAAGATCGCCCTCTTCCGTTACATAGGCAACTTTTGTTTGCTTTAAATTAAGCATAAATTCATCTTTATCTGTGCCATCATAACCTTTAACAATACGAATACTATTAGGAACATCATGAATTTGATCACTAATATCACTGGTAATGGAATCATAGTCATCTATTAAAGTTTTGATGTATCTTAATAATGGCAATTCTTCCATGTTATATTTAATACAAACAAAAGGAACACGTCCCCAAGACATGGGATCAGATACATAAATAGGATTTCCAAATTCATCTGTATCAATTAAACCATTTTCATTAGTTTTCTTCTTCTTAATTCGAAAATGACTATCAACAAAACTTTCTTTATCCGGATCAATTCGTATTCCACCAGCTGTTAATTCATAAAACCAAACTCCTTGAGGTGTATAGTATTCAATTTTTTGATGTGGAATTTGATCTCCATTTGGCTTGATTTCCATAATTTCATAAAATCGAATTACTGCATCTAAAACTGTATGGTCTGCATCTGCCCAAAAAGGAATAATTTCATAATCGGGCATTCTTTTAAATAATAAATTTCCATCTTCATCATAATAAACTTGAAACCAATTAATTCCGGAAACAACAGCTTGTCTAACCATATTTTGTAAACGACGAAGAAATTTTTTATTAAAATAACCTTGAAGAATTTGTTCAAACTCTTCATTTTTACATTTGATGGTAAAGGCTTTACTTAAAAGATAGTTAACTTTTTGATTTACTAATTTACGATAAAAAGAATGTCTTAATTTAACATTAGACACAGTATTATCAATAATTTGTAATCCTTCACGATTAAAATAAAATCTTATTTTATTATCAATCTCGGTTTCATTTTCAAAATATTCTCTTGCTACTTTTCTTTCTTTGAACAAAGCACTATTTTGAAATTGTTGAACAGCTCCAGTTAAAAAATCTTCTTGTGGTTTACCATAGCTACTCATACGACGAATGTTTTCTGCATTAAAGTCATTTGGATCAATTCTCATAAAATCAGGTAATTTTAACATAATAACCTCCTAAAAACTAAATGTTCTGCGATTACATCTTTCAGTTGCATATCTTAGTGCGTCCATTAAATGATTATATTCATCCATAGGTTCATTAATTGGTTTTCCAGTATCTTTATCCTTATCCCATACATAGTTACTAAATTCAACAACGTGATTCATGCAGCGTGGGTGAACATAAATATGATAATCTTGCAATTTTTGAATACCTGCAAGAACGCTACCTTTACCTTTTTTAGCTGGTTTAATACGATTTAGACCTAATAATCTTAATTCGTTAATTGTTCTCGCATCCTCATTATCTGCAATAATAACATCATTCATATATCCCTTATATCTAATATTGTCACGAATTTGTTGATTTGTTAGTTGAGTACGATAAATTTCATCGTAAACAAAAATTTCGTATTTATCCTCGTCAACAAAAATACAACTCATTGCAGTTGGGTCATTCGCATAGCCAAAGTCAAGACCTTTGAAATCTCTATAAATTGGAATACCTTTTTTATTTTTAACATCTCTAAAATATGAGATATCAAAATCAGCTTCTTCCCAATTACTATAGATAAGACCTTCCGCAATACCCCAATCTCCCATTCCTTCGATACTATAACGACGAGGATTAGTACGTTTCATTTCTTCAAATATTTTTATATCATCTTCGCCTAAAAATTCATTGCATTGATAATTTGTTGTTAAAGCTAATATATTTACATTATCGGCTTTATCAAAAAATCTTTTTTTGATCCAAATTTTATCAGACCACGGATTGAATGTAAAAGTATGTTGTTTAAATAATGGATAAGGTATAGCGCCACGAATTGATAAGTCAACCTTATTAAATTCATCTTCATTAGAACATTGAAAAGCTTCTTCCCACCATACCCAGCAAATATATCCATCTTCTACTGTGATAGATGTGATTGATTGTGCGTCGTCCATGCCTCTAAAGAATATCTTTTGTCCGGAAGGTTTATAAGTGATTTCCAAAGGATTAACTGTGCAATGCCATAAATGGTCTACACCTAATCTATTAATAGCCCATTTCAACTGTCTATAAGTAGAATCTCTGTGTGTATTATAGTAACGTCTAACTACCATTGTGTTCGGTTTTAATCTATACCGTTCGTAGAACTTCATCATATTATAGATATACCATAAAGCAGTAGTACAGGATTTTTTACTACCACGACCACCTTTTAAGCACCTATAACGACCTTTAAAGTTCCAAAATTTGGCGTAACCACGACCAACAACTTCTGCTATATTAATCGTGGCCATTTAGTCCTCCAAATCCTCTTCCCCAACGAAAGAAACAGCGCTATTAACATTGACGTTATTTTCGTTAAAGCCATGCATAGTATTCAACTCACTAACTGCATCAACAATGCCTGTGACTTGAATTTTATTAAGATGATTTTTCTGACGAAGTTTAATCATCTTATTTACAAGACTTTTAATAACCCTCGGGTCTTCTTCTTCCTCAATTTGTTCCTGAAGGAATTGTAATTCTTCTTCAAAGGCTTGATTAACACGTTCCATTTCATTTTGGCAAGTAGCTATAACATAACGAAGTTTTTCAATGGATTCTTCCTTAGACCATTTTATAGACTTTAACTGCTCCTGTTCTCTAGCCTCAATTAATTTTCTAATACGATTTGCGATTGCAGGTTGCTGTGCTTTCGAATAAGCCGATGCACCAACACTTTTTACCGTATCTAATTTTTCCGGAAAATGTTGTCTAAAAGCATCAACATATCGAACACCCATTGCAATATCCATACAGAACGCTTCTTCTTGCTCTGTTAGAATACCTGCAAGAGATACTAATGCTGCCATAATTAACCTCCTTCTAAATAAAAATAAGGATACCAAAAAGATATCCTTATTCGTATCTTTTATTTAATTGTAGAACAGAAAGTTAAAAATGTCAACTATCTTTTGTTTCTAACAGATGTGTTCCATTTAAAATGTATAAAAGATATTCACAACTTTTAGAAACGGCCGAATAATCCTCGTCGAAGTCATCACTATAACATTTCCATAATGTAAGGTTAGAACCGAAATAAAATATTCCATAGTACTTTCCAGTAAACCCATCATAAAGTTTAAACTTTTGATTAATTTTTATACCAAGCTCAGATAAAACCTTTACTGTTATATTTTTCTGTATAACCAAACACCTTAACCCCCTTTATAACTCCTAATATAAAGGCATTTTCATTTGCCTGTACTTCCTACTCCGCCAACTCTTTCGGGTAGATTATCTACATCTTCTGTATCCACAGTATGATATCTATGAAAAATACCCTGTGCAATACGATCGCCTTTTCTAAAAGTATAGGGAGCATTACCTCTATTAGTAATGTCAATTAGGATTTCTCCTTCATTATCCGGATTATTATAATAATCAGCATCAATAATGCCTGTCCCGTTAGTTAACTGTAAATTATATTTAATACCTAAACTAGAACGAATATGAATATACAAAACTTCATCATCATTCATTTGACATTTGATACCAGTTTTAAAAAGAATAGATTGTCCTGGATTTAAAGTTACTCCTCCCCACGGAGCAAAAAAATCATAACCAGCTGATTTTTTTGTTTTTCTTTGTGGAATAAAAGCTTCCTTTACTTTTGATACTTTTTCAAAATTACGCATTATCTTCACCTCTACGATAAATTCTATGAATTTGATAAAATTTGAAAGCTCCAATATAATATTCATCACATTTATCAATTTTCACCGCATATATATCTTCAGAATCACTAACTAATTCAGGATTTAAAGCATGAGAAACGATGCCTAAACCAACTCCGGAAACAAGAACTCTATCACCTTGCTCTAAATGATAGCCAAGTATCCATGTTAACCAACGTAAGAAATTCATAATTACATCAGAAAACACAAAAGCTCCTAATGTGCTTATAAATGCAACCACACAAAACTCTAACATTACTTATTCAATCCTTTCCATAACAGCATATGTATTCTAAGTAACATAAATAAAATACAGGCTAATAAAATTTCTATGGAAGTTATCCAAAAACCTGCTTGTGATTTAAGAAAGCAAAAAGCGATTGCAACTCCAACAAAACCATTGCATATCATTTCAAACATTTTATTTCCTCCAATTTACGACTGACTTTAACTGTATCTGCATCAGGTTTTAATAATTCTTTAACAGCCTCGCAAAGAATCTTATTATTATGCAAGGATGTATCATAGGCTTTTAAGATTGATTCTTTTTCTTTCAAATCATTAGAACATTTAGTTAAATAATCAATATATTGTTTTTGTAATTCTGAAAATTTTTTTGTAGCTATATTCCACATGAAATATAATACCACATTAACAATAATACTACAAAGAATGAGTAAAATTAAAAAGATTTCAGTTTCCGTGAACATTTTCTTTTCTCCTTTCAAATTTATTTTGTAACAAATTAATAAATTCTTTTGTTGCCATGTGTAATATATCCTGTTTCAAGGCAGCGTTATAATACTTTAGGTGAATGAAAACAATGCACTCTTGCACATAAATATTATTTAAGTATAAATCTGCCATACAGGATTTACAAACATGTAAAGTAACGGTTTCAAGTTGTGATTCTGTGCATTGATAGGGAGAAAACCATTTAGGAATCCAATCTACTAATTTATCACTTTCTTTATTGCAAATAGTACATTTCATTCCTTCACTTCCTCGAATAAATCTTTAACTTTTACATTTAAAGCCTGTGCAAGACTGATAAGGGTACTTAATCGAACACTATTCTGTCTATCACTGGTATTTGTTTCGATAAGTCTAATAGTTGTAGGGGCTACTCCGGAAACGGCGGATAAAGCTTCCCTTGTCCATCGTTTTTTCTCCCTATATTGCCGAACCTTATAAATAACTTTTTTTGTTTGTGTTGGCTTTACAATCATTTTAATATCATTAGTTTTAATATAATCAATTTTATGAATTTTTAAATAATGTAATACTTTAGTAAAAGCTTCAAATAATTCTGAATTAACTATTAGATTCATTTTCTACACTCATTTCTGATTAATATCAACAACTATTGGATTTAAATACTTATCTTTAACTTGCATATCTAGTATTTTATTTGTTAACTCATAAATACATTGTAAAGCATTTTGTCTTATTGTAACATCTTCATCTTCCTGACAAACACAAACCATGGCCTCGATAAGTTTAGTTAAATTTTCATCATTAATAATTTCCATTATAATCTACCTCTTTCACTATCTGCTAATTTAGTATATTCTAAATGATATATTCTACCTTTACCATACGCACCACAATTTATAATGGCAGTATCTGTATTTACAATCTCTTTAATATTTTTATTGACTTCTATAAATTGTTCTTCTGTGACAGGTAAAATTACCCCTATTTTTAATTTAAATTCGGCGTTTACAAAGACTTTTGTTGCATTGTGAATGAATAAATCAAAAACATTACATTCATACCCCAGTTGTTCATTTTTTATTGGTTTTCCATTTTTAAGACAATCTTTAAGGGGATTGATAATATCCCATTTATAAATACCACTAAATTTAACTATAGCTGTAGCTTTAATTAACATTATTAACCCTTCTTTCTCATTTGTTGTTCATATTGTTTAATTTGTTCTTCTATTTCGTGAATTTTATTCTTAATTTGATTAATATTTTCCATATTCTTAGATTGTATTTCATTAAATGTAGAAACATATTCTTCTTTACTACAGATTTTCTTTTCTAATAATAAAGTTAAATTGTCATGTTACTAGATCTTGTTATTTCTAAATCTTGCTGAGTTTCCGCTAATTCTTTTAGTATTTTAAAAATAAAACGATATAACATAATAATTCTCCTTAAAATATTATTTGTCTTATAGCATACAAAATTAAAAGTATACATATAATCAGATTAAAATAAGATTTATTGCGCATATATAGTTGTAGACTGACAGTAAATAATATACCTAAAATAAAAGAATCAAGTTTACCATTCATAAATTTAACTCCTAATAATTACCGTCCAGTTATTAAATAATTCAAAGTTGCCCCTAACGGATTTTGTAAATAGGCTAAATACTCACTGACGCCAGTAATGAAACAACACACCATACCTATACTTAATATGCCAAGAATAACAGATATTAAAGTTATGATAAACAATATATCATCTTTATACCTATATTTTGGAAATAACTTATAAAAAAGATAAAAAATAAAAATTATAAAAATTTCGAAAAATACCATTGCAATTAAATCATTAAACATATGATGCCCATAATATTCAATTAAATCATCTAAACTTTTTTCGCCTACTGTGGTTAAACTATTTAAAATCTGAATAATTGTTTCTTCTTTCATTATTCTTCCTCCTGTATTATTAAATCTTTATAGTCTTTATCTAAATATCTTTTTGCTTCTTCTTCCGACCTGTATAATTTTCCTGCTTTGCGTAATAATTGATGAAGTGTAGAGTCCGTATCAAATCTGACTTCTTGAATATAACCTGAAACAGTCACATAATAAACCATTTCACCATATTTAGGACAAAAAGGTTTTTTCTTTACAAAAGCTATGCCAGTTAATAAATACAGTAAAGTATCAGAATAAATCGCAAAATGATTGTTATCTAGTAAAATATCATCTGTACCTGTCGCATTTTTATTGATATAAAATGTTTTATTAAACATTTTCTTATAATCTTTATCTAAAATATAAAATCTTTCACCTGCTTGTAAATCATTATCGTCTAAAAATTGTTGTATATATTTATTCATCATCGTCATCTCCATTATTTTCCATTTTAGCGCCGCACTCCGGGCAGTATTTTGTTTCGTATTCTTGCGGTTTTTTGCAAACACTGCATACGCTCGTATCTAAATCAATATCTTCCCAATGCCCGTGCTTGCGTTCTTCTACTGTAGGGGCTTTGTCTATTAAACCTTGAAAAACGTTTAACGCATGAGCAAAACGAAAATCAGCCTTTGCATAAGCGTTTAACACTTCATTCATTAGTTCCATGCTTAAAGCGTCTTTATCTATTAATTTCATAATCTATCATAACTCCTTAAATTATAATATATGTTTCATTGTCACAATACGTCGTCAGCCTCAATAACGGTCTTGTCATCATATTTTGATACCAATCGTACATCATGCCCGTAATATCCGTTGTGTTCATTATATGCAGCAAATTGTAACAAGCCTCTAGTCGTTTCAACATTAATAAACATAGCTGATCCAGCATCTAGATCTTCTTTCATGTTTGATACTATTGTCCCCAACTTAGTATCGGTAACATAAACATTTTTTAATTCACTGCCAATAAAGCTTCCAAAATCGTCTTCACTAGATAAATAGCCCCAATTTTCACAACAATCTTGTCCATTATTTATGACAAAATATAATTGTCTTGAATCTGTTTCAATACAATATCCATCATATGTGTTCCATTTATCATCATTAAAATAGACATCACTAACTTCTGTTATATTTTTTATAATTTCCATATTTTTATTCACGCTCCAATACAGGCTCATAAGTTTCAAGGAAGATATCTTCTTTACAGCAGTAAATTTCTCCACGTACTCCTTGTATAACATAACTCCCGACTGGAGCATGCATTGTGCCTTCAAGAGTTTTAATGAACAGTTCAATAGGTGGAGTATCTGGAGTTAAGGCATCAAAGTACAAAATTCCTTCTTTAAATGCTTTGACCGCCCACTCTGGCACATAATATTTACCATCGCTTCCTTTTAAATCCCCATCAAATTGAAATGCTTCTATAGCTACTGGTTTCTTTTTATATTTCATTTTTTTATCCTCCCCTATACTTTTACCCGTGTAAAGTCAAATGGATTTTTATATGGATTTTTTAAAGAATATTCATATGTTATAAATCCTCGATAGCCAAAATTGTCAAGCCATTGCCCATTTTTTCTAAATCTTATGGCGTCCTTGCAATTTGTGCTTCTCAAATAAATCGTCCCGCTTTTGGTGATTTTTAAAATTTTTTCTTTTATTTCTTTTTCGCCAGTTATTGAATAATATTTTATAGTAACTTCATCGCCTACTTTAAGCATAGCCGCATACTCTTCTAAAGTCATATATGTTGACATTATTCTTTCTCCCTATCAAACATAGTTTCATAATCTTCTTGTAAATAACGCACTGCTTCTTCACATATTGCTGTATTCCAATAATTTATCAAATTTTGTTTATGATTAAAAAGCCCAGTTGTCAAGTCACAAATACGACAAATAATTTTATATCCGCCATTTGGAAGTTCACGAATTATTGGTTGATAGCCACATTTAGGGCAAGGTTGTAAGGATTTAATTTCAAATTCATTCAAAATATGACAAATTTCTTCGGCTACCTGCAAAGGTACATTAACGGCCATGGCTAAAATTCTATAATTCTTATGAACTTCATATACATTATAAAGGTCTAATTTTTCATCTGTTAAAACTGGTTCATACATATTAACATCCTCCTATTTTCATAAGTAATTAAGTAAACACAAGAAAAGTGTAATGGAAATATTAGCAGTAACTAATATAAAAAGCTTTACCCATGCACTCTCCGCCACGGATAATAAATCACAAAGTACATATAAATAATATACAAATACACTAATAATAATAGTTAAGCCCAACATTGATAAGAATGTCATAATTTAGCCTCCTAGGGATATCTCTTTCATTCATTGTCTTATTCATCGTCCTCAATTATCCTCAAGTTCTCTTTAAATTTTTCTACTGGAGAAAGGTCGAGAGCCTGCCCACAATATCTACAATGTTTACCTAAATAATATGATGGATCTTTTAAAACATCTAAAAATTCTTTCTCGTCATAAATTGGTAATTTCTTCAACATACTTGAACAATGTGAACAAACAATATCATAACCAAATAGACCACGATCAATTCTAACAGGCGCTGGTCTTTCTTTAGATATGCAATTCAATATCAATTTTAATTCTGACTTATTAAAATTTATCGCTATTTTTTCATTATCCGGCAATTCATTTACCCATGAATCCTGTAAAATTGCCCTTAACCTGTTGATAATCTCTACAGACTCTTTGTTCATTGTTTTTAAACTCCTTTCATATAATTACATTAAAAAATTTTTTACGGCCGTTTACGGACTGTTTTCATTAAGGCATTTTCCCAACTCCTAACATTTTATTTACAGTTTTTAGCTCTATTTTGCGGCTATGCGTTTATTATAATGCTATCTAGTATATTTGTCAACAATTATTTTTAACGACATAAATCGTCCATTAAGGGTCTGTATTTTTGCTTTTAGATTTTATGATTTAACTCCTTAAATGGTTTTACATTGTTTGTGTTTTTGATTGGTAGAAATCATCCATTAAGGGGGTATATTTTTTGATTATGGAAAATCACTCTATAGGGGTCTGTATTTTTGATTAGTGGAAATCATCCATTAATGGAGATGTATTATGGTAGGGGTGGGTGGTAGGCCACATCTTCAAAACGGACTCCTGGGGGTATTAATTATGAAGATTAATAACATGGTAAGGGCATCTAGTTGCTTATGCTTATCAATAGCTATTGCTATTAGCTTATTATGCTAATTAATAGTAGGGTATTATTTTGTATATATACTAATAATACACTTTTACTATTTATCTATACTTCATAATCATCTATATTACTAATAATATTCATTTATTATTTACCGCCAAATGGCATAAACACTGGCTTTTTAATTAATAATGGCTATTGCTTATAATATATTGCTTGTTTGCATGGCTTGTATTATGGTATATATTGTATATATACATATATTATATATTAATAAGGCTTCATAATCAGTAATTGTTACTAATAATGAGCTTGTGCTTATCATGCAGCGGCAAAAATAGTATTAAATCCTTATATGTATATGTTGTTTGTAGCCCTTAAACACTATATTTCACATATTTCACATATTTCACATATTTCTACTATATTTCACATATTTCTACTATAAACACTATATTTCACATATTACTTGCATATAAACATGGTAAATAGCTACCTAATATAACATAATATGCAATATAACATTGTAACATACACTAAAAGCTAAATGGTAATATATTTCACCCTATACTATATGTTATATTGTATATATTTCTATACTCTACTATGTAGTAACCTATGGTATATTTCACCTATTACTAATTATTAAAAGCTTTCTATATGTATATTATTATTAGTGTTATATGTTGTTATATTTTAGTATTTTCTATATTGTATATATTATTAAAACCTAATAATTTTTACACAGCGCGGCGGCTTAAATTTTATATGGTATTATTAGAGTTCATTATCCTTACTAATATTTGTTATTAAACAGCATTATTATTACTATTAATATTAATTCCTATTACTCTTATTTTACTAGCTAATTACCTTTGCTTATTTACCTGCAATCTGCATAAATACTGGCTTTTTAATCTTTTTTATTGCTTATTAATAATTGTTGCTAATTATATTGTTTGCTAATTATTCTGTGTTATTGTTTGTTGTATTATTACTATTATTGTTATTTATTATTTAATATTTTCAATAGTCACTAAAATACGTTTGTACTTACTACGCCGCCGCCAAATTTTGCCTATATTAATACTTTTTTACCCTGCCCTATTACTTATACCTTTGCACGCAAAAACCTTTTATAGCCAATTTATATGCCTATAAAGCCTATTGCTAATTTACTAATTTGCCAAAATACGCTATTTTTATTATATTTTTTATTACTTTTACATCATTTTATAAAATATGTTTACATATTTTGCTTGTAATTTTTTAATATTGTATATTGTAATTTACAAGCAATTATGTTATAATAAAACCATAATAAACAAGGGGGTATTTAATATGCAAGTTAGTAAATATTTGTACAAACATTTTGCGCAATTAAATTGCCACAATTTAAATTATGGCGTTAAAATTACAAGTGCCGTATTGTTACAGTATGTTAAAGCACTTGGGTTTAGGGTTTTAACATTAAAATTTTATGGCAAACCAAAACGCAACAATTTTAGTATAACTGTAAAACACCCTAATTATAATAATTGCTATTGTTTAAATTGGCGTACTAATAAAAATGGCTATATTGTTTTTGTTGGTGTTTGCATTGTTTAAAAAATTAATAACCTGCAATTTTGCAGGTTATTTTTTTTTGCCTGTTTTTAGCCAAAAAAAAATACCCCTTTTGCAAGGGGCAAATTATTAATAAAAATTATATGTATCGGTATAAAGTAAATTTGCAGTGCCACATATACCAACGCTACAACTAATATTGGCGCCGCCGGGCATTACATTTATAATGCAATTACCATTGCTGGTATATGTTGTTAGTATAAATTGGTTATTAGCCATAAACTCGAGCTCGCACTCGTTACCACTTGCATTTAACTCCTCGGTAATATTATCGAGTAATTGGTAAATATTACTAATTTCGTTAGGGTTATTAATAGTATCGAGTATTGTTTGGTAAATTGGTACAAATTGGTTAACTAAATTGCTTAAATTGTTTACGTAATTGGTTAGCATAGGTATTTACCCCCTTTATTTATTGTAACTATATTATAACATATTTTTGCAATAAATGCAAGCAGTTTTTAAATTTTAACTAAAAAATAAGGTAGGCAAAAACCTACCTTATTAATAATTATTATTTAATCGGTATAAATACCTAAATGCCCGTTGTTATTACATACGCCTATTTGCCAAAAGCCCTCGGGGGCATAATTTACTATTTGCACTGGTGCATTATTAAAAGTAGTATTTAAATAGCCACCATATGGTATTTGCAACACATTACTAATAAAGCCGGGGGCATAATTGCACTCGTACACTACCGAAAAGTAAGTTACATTTACTACACCGTTGTTATTAATAACTATTGTTATTTCGGTACTAATACCTATATCGGTAGGTACTTGTGGGTAATTTTGCCATTGCAAGTAACTAAACTCGTACTGTACACCATTTTTATATTTGTTAACCACATTACAATTACTTAATTGTTTAACTATAGGGGTATACTGCAAAGCCTCGGGGTTAGTATTATAAGTTGCAGTATTTACTGCATTTAACACATATTGCATATTATTAATTTTGTTAACTGGTATTTGTAGGTTTTGCAGGTTTTGCAAAACTGCATTGTAATAATTGGTTGCCATTACCATTTTTTTGTACGTTAAACTTTTTTTACTGTTTGCCACTTTTGCCATAAATAAACACACCCTTTTTTATTTATTTGTAGGTAACTTTTTACCTTAACTATATTATACAGCACTTTTTATAAAATTGCAACACTTTTTTATAAAAAATTTTAGCATCTTTTTTATTGTAACCTATTTACAAATCTAAATCGAAGTGGTATAGTTTAAGTATGCCAATGTATAAAGCAAATTAGTAATAATTACTAATAATAAACTATTAATATTAATACGCAATATTTATGCGCATTTTTAAATAATTAGTAAATGTTGCTAGTAACCAATATTTGCTATTAGTGCAAGTTACTAATAGGGTAAAGCTGCTGTTAAGTACAAATATACGATGCTGCCCTAAACCGTTTGCTGCCCTAAATGCAATACTACCTTCTTTGATAATGATTTCAAATTAAGAGTTATTCCTATATTCTTAATATTGTTATTTTAGCTATTTTCTTAATTGCTAATGATTTTTAAATTTAAAATTTTGCCGAATTTTACATTCTGCAGATAACTAATATATAGCCCTTGCAATTAGGGCTATTTTTATACGAATAACCATTTTAACGCCAATGAAAATGTGCCTACATTAATAGTAAATAGGCTGGGAAGGGGTATATATATACCCCTTGCCAGCCTAAAAATTTCAACAATTTAAAAATTTGTATATTTTAAAAACGTACTTAATTTAAAAACGGACTTAATCATATTCAACTGCATAAGTAATTCGACGGTCGCCGAAAAGTGTATTGATTACTGCTAACTTTAATAGTTTATGTTTAGTAATATGATATTCAACTTCAAAACTGTAACCATAGCCAACGGCAGTGACTTCAATATGATTACCCCCAGTTTTATAAACAGTGTCAAGGCTATATACATCACCTAAAATTTGTTCACTCAGTTTGCCGACGAAAAGTTCGAAGTCAAGCTCTGTTTTAATTTTTTCGTGGCCTGCCAAAAATTCAGTTTCAAATTTTTTAAATAATTCGTATAAGTTCATAATGTACACCCCTTTTTTGTTTTTAACAAGTATTGACTTTGCTTTACCTGTTAAATAAATTATAACATAGTTTTATAGCAAAGTCAATACTTTTTTTAAACTTTTTTAAAATTGTTGGGTATAAATATAACACTTTTTAATGCCATTATATTTATAATCAATAAATATTCCTTTTTCGGTTTTTTTCGTATATAGTTTTAATATTACAATACCATATTGTGCTATATAATCACAAAAATACTCTTCAAGTAATTGGGCTATTTCATCATATGAAAGGTCGGCATAAGGAGCAAACAGTAAATAACTATTAATCATCGCTCCTAAAAAGTCCTCAACATTTAATACTATATCATTTCCAATAATCATAATTAAACCTCCTATAATGGCATTAATGGATTAGTGACTAATAAAGTATTGATGTTATATCGATTTCGACGTAACATATCGTATTCAACATTACCATGAATTGTTCTAGTAAATGGCTGTGTAATTAAATAAACACTTTTACCTGAAGGTGATATTTCTTTACTAATAACTTTGCTTAATAATCCATAATTCCAAACTAATACATCGCCAACTTTAATATCAATTGCTTTAGTACCTTCAAAATAGCCCTTAAAACCTTGTAAATGTACACCATTTTTCATATTAGTCATCCTTCCTAAATGTGTTATTAAACCTTTTTAACATTTTATACCAATTGAGCAGCATGAAAATAGGGAAACCTGCAATATAAATAATTGTTACTACAATAAAACCACATAATTTTGTAAAAGCATATTCGTTATTAATTAAGTACCATGCGCCAAACACAATGGCGCATGATATTAGCAACATGGTTAACATTATTTAGCCTCCACTTGTTTACGTTGCATAATAGTCGAACCTTCAACTACTCCTTGCAAAAATGCACATGTATCAACAGGAGCGTTACGCTTTTTAGTTTTAAAAGTGCCTGCCCCTTTTTCGGCCATAAATTTGTCGAACTCGGTATTTACTTCCTCGGCAACTGTAATTTTTAAAGCCGTGCAGTTTTTGTCAAGCTCCTTTTTTAAACCTACTAAAAAACCATCGACAAAACTGTTATACACGCCTTTAACTCCGTTACCCTGTTTCCAAATTTTCGTTTGGTAACTATCGGCCATACGGTGAATGGCCTGCCATAACCATTCGTAAATTTTGGTAACCGTTTTAGCGTTATTTTCGTAACCATAAAATACTGGAATCATTTTTTCAGCCCATATTAATTTTACACCATAATTATTAGCTAAAATTGTTGCCAGCGCAAAACGGTAACTTTTACCCCTTGCATTCACTGCAAATTCAGCCACGATATTTGCAGGTTTTTTGCTAATGTTTTGTAATTTAATGTTGTACTTTGCCATTAATTCCTGGGCTTTAGCGGCCGCTGCAATGGCCTCGGCTTGGTTGGTATTTTTGTTCGCCAACTCCAGTAATTTAATAATTTGTTGTTCTAGTTTGTTTAATTTTTGTTCAGTCATTTTTATGACCCCCTTGTTTATTTGTTATACTTATTATAAACGATTTTGCTTATAAAGTCAAGCACTTTTTAAAAATTTTTATCATTTTTAATTTGTAACATTAAATCGCTATAAACTTTAATTTGTTGCTCGGTTAGCCATTCTGGCTTAATTTTTAAACTATCATATATAATGTACATATATTCGATGTGCATTTCAACAGTTTCGCCCCACAAGCGGCATTCATTGCCGTTGCCATAGCCTAAATAGTATTTGCAATCTGTTTGCAGTCGGTTTAGCAACATATATTTAAATTGTTCATCATGGCTTTCGATATACAATGCAAACCGACCTAATTCAATATTTTGTTTTTTAGTTAACATATTTTTGCCCCCTTTATTATTTGTTTACCTTGTAACTACATTATAAACGATTGTGATTTAAAAGTCAACACTTTTTATGAAAAAATTTTCAAAAAAAGTTATCCACAACTTTATTCACAGCCTGTGGATAACTTTCGTCTTCATAAATGGCCTGTATTAAGTTTTTTAGCGTGACCACATATATTTATACCTATAAAGCCTAAAAACCGTTAAAACTAAAATATGAAGAAATTTAGGGTGATTGGCAAAAATGCAAAAAAAAATAACCTGCAAATGCAGGCTATTTAAATAATTGTTCACGAGTTTTTTGCAGGTCGACTGCCTCTCCAGTACGCTTGTTAACCTTAATTATAGTGTGTGTTTGTGGCTCTTCGTAAAATTCGTGTGTTTCGTTTTGGGTAATTAGCCTTGGTTTTGGCTTAAAACCTTCAGGCGAATCGACTGGCCGAGTTGTTAAAAAGGTAACGGCCAATATAAATAATATTACTGTTAACTTTTTCATTTTTTATTCCTCCTCCGGGTAACGAATATCCAGATATTCACATTCTACAACATCGCCGTCTTCGTCTACTTCAACTTCCTGCAACATAAGGCAGTCAACATTGGCGAACTTTAAACCGCAGTGGTTAAAAATATGAATGCAAAGCAATTCGCTTTCTTTTTCTAAATAATTATAGGCTTCGCTTTCGGACTCAGTTTCGAATATTACAGTGGGGTTAGAGTCGTCTAACAAATCAACGCTATGTCCATTAAAAAACAGAAATTGCAGTTCTTTTTCCCTAACCTCGGCAGTCCATTTTAATAATTGAAATTTTTTCATGATATACACCCCTTTTTTATTTGTAACTAAAGTATACCATGAAATTAAATACTAGTCAAGCATTTTCGACTGGTATTGTATAAAGTTTTTTTTGTTGTAGCATTACCAAAAACCGCAAAAGAATCTCTCTTCTTATTAAGTAAACGTGACTAATATTAATACTGTATTTATCAGCAAATTGTTTTAATTTTTGGTCACGATTAATAGTAAAAGGAGTTTCGTAATATTCAACTATTAGGTTATAATGTAAATCGCTGTGTTGTTGACAATAACTCTTTAATGCTTGTACACATTTAAAAATATTATTTGCTTTTTGATTTACATTATTAGGAACTTTATTATTTCTAATAAGAATATTTTCAATTTCCCTGTAAATCCTTTTTGCCACTATTTCCATTTTGTTCACCAATCCTCAATAAATTATAATTCTTATAGGAACGATTCCTAGTTATGATTTTATAACATTCAGCACCGTATCCTCTTTGTCTTGAAATGCTATCCTTCAATGGTTTACCACACCGCAAGCAGTGAGTGATATTTTTAATCATGATGCTGCCCCCAAAAATCAATTGCTGCCCTCGTGGATATAATGCTGCCCTTTTGCACTTACAAAATTTACAACACATTCTTTTCGATTGAACATCAGGAAAACAATTCGCAATCAAATTTCACAAATGCTTTATTTAGAATTTCGAATTTCTAATCCTAATTGTATTGTCATAAATAGAACGGCTAAATTATCCATGGCTGTTTCGGCGAATACAATGCCCATCTTTATTCCACTTTCAACACTTTGAATATAATCCATAACATCTCGAACCTCGGCAATTTGCCATTTAAAACTAAAAATTTCAGCATTTTTCACAGCCCAAAAATTCACACCGGACTCATTTTTTTTGAAACTATAACCGGACTCATATGCTACAACGGAGAATAGTGCTTCAAAAGTATTGTATAAAAAGGCTAATACTTTTAGAGGTGGATCTGTCTTTTCGTCTAACATTTTAGAAATTTCAATAGCCTTGGCAAAATCACGTTCTAAAACTGCATTAATATATAATTGTAGCTCGGCTGTAGGTAGTGCAATTAATACCCCATCATTAACAGCTTTATTATATAGCTTACTAATTGTTGTATTATTTACTTGTGCCAGCATTTTTAATTTATCTAGTTCTAATAAACATAATGTATAGTTTGAAGAACATCTTTTAATTAAATCTTTTGCCTGTGCTGTATCTAAATCGGAATCTTTTTGAATATACTTAATTAAAATAGGCTCCGATAATTTTTCAAAATTAACTATAGTATCTTCATAATGTTTATAAAATTTACTCCGTTTATCTAATGTGTTATAAACGAGTATTACTTTACAGGCTCCGGAAGTACACAAAGCCTCTAACCGTTGCCATACAACAATATCCTGTTTTATAAAGTCCGTATCATCTCTAATAACATATAATACAGGCTTGTTTATTAGTTTATTAGCCCCTAATTTTTTAAAAACATCTGCCACTGTTGGCATTTCCTGTTTTAAATAACCTAAATCTGCAATATTATCTATATAAACATTTCGAATATAAATTTCTTCACCAATAAAAATATACACATTATCTAATTCATTCGATTTGATTTGTGTTTTTAATTCAGCTATATTCATTTCTTATCGTACCTCACTTGATATATTAATCCGCATTTATGACATACATATTGACGATATTTTACATTCCCAATAAATATTATTTGCAGGCGTGTCAATTTCCCACACCTGCAAATGCGAATATTTTTCTTAATAATATCCCGATATATCTGACGTATTTTATTCTTTTTCATAATAATTTTCATCTGCGAATATAGTGATTCCCTGAACACCTAATAAAACGATTTTATCTAAAGGAAATTTATGTTCTATATTACAAATTAACTTTCCTGTATTTTTATTACGTTTATCACCTAGCGCTTTTAAAATTCTTGTTTCTGGATCATAACTAAGAAATTTTGCATGACGATATAATATTCGTTGCTTATAAATAACTCCAACATAAAGCTCGTCGCCAACATTTAATAATGCAATTTTTTCTTCATTCAACATTTTCACCCCCTAAAATTTCCCATTGCTGAATTAACCATTTTTTAAAAGCCATGGCTTTATTAATACCACTATACTGCAAAATGGATTTTAATTTCAAAGTAGATTGAGTTGAAAAATCTAATTGTTCTTTATCATAATCCCCATCAATAAAACATTCTAAAAGATAGTTCGTATAAGTATTTAAAAATAATTCCAGATCATATTTATCTTCCTCTTCTTTAAAGTTTATCTGATTTGCTATTTTTAAACAATTTGTAACTGTGACTTCTGGAATATTTTCAACAACCTTACGAACATAATCACAAAAATCCTGAACACCATAATTTAATAACATTTTTACCTGTTCCGGAGTTTCACAGACTTTTGCAATTTTCGTCAATTCTTCATTCTTTAGTTTTGGCTGAATTTGTAGAGCATATTCTTTAAGTTCTGAAGGTGGAAATGGTAATAAAGAAATTAACATACCACGACTTAATATAGTTGCCAATGTATTTGATGTACTTTTCAATAACATTACAAAGTAAGCCTGTTGTGGAGGTTCTTCAATGACTTTTAGTAAAGCATTTTTAGCTGCATTACTCATATTATCGCAATCTTTAAAAACATACATAATAGGTTTTGTTTGTTTATATGCCATTGAAATAATATTACGAACATCATCAACTTTATTACCACAATGAATATAAACTGTTTGCAATCTAACGCTAATACACTCTGCAATATCTTCGGAGGCTATAGAACTAGCCCCCGAAATAATCATAAATCTTGCAAATGTTAAATTATCTAAAGTATTTTTTAATTCTTCTTGCATCATAATGTCAACAACCCTGCAATAATAAATTGCTTTGGATTCTGCTCCCATTTAATACGATTAAGTAATTCTTGCAATGCACCAGTTAAAACAATTATAAATTGCTTCTTGCCAGTTTCTAATTTACACTCTTTGCTGTAAGAACTAGGAATTTGAACATAATCAAAATTATGACAAATATTATATTTAACTAAATCAAGTACAAAGAAAAAGAATTGACGTGTAAATTGTTTTAAATCTTTGCCATCCATATATATATTTTCAATGGTTTCTATAATGTTAAACTCGTCTTTTTCATATATATATTCCAGTAATTCAAACATTACACCATAATCTGTTGCCCCTAATGCGTTAACTACATTTTCAACGGTAATATCCCCACTATAAGATAAACATTTATCTAATAATGTAATGGCATCTCTCATTCCGCCATCTGCAATTTTAGCGATGTACTCTAATGCCTCTTTATCCCATTCATAACAAATCCCTGCATTAACTTCAAGATCATAATTTTCCTTTTGAAGAATTAAATCTAATCTTTCCACAATTTGATTTGTTGGGATACGATGAAAATCAAATCGTTGAACTCGACTTAATATTGTAGCCGGGATTTTTTGTGGGTCTGTAGTACACATTAAAAAGATTGTTTTTAGTGGAGGTTCTTCTAAAAGTTTTAACATGGCATTCCATGCGCCTGTACTTAACATATGAACTTCATCTAAAATATAAATTTTAAATTCGCCATCTAAAGATTTGTGTTTAGAGTCATCAATAATGTTACGAACATTTTCAACACCATTATTGGAAGCGGCATCAATTTCAATGGCTTTACCTTTACCACCATTTAATTCATTGGCAAAAATGCGAGCACAGGTTGTTTTACCTGTGCCAGCACCGCCAGTAAATAAGTAACAATTTTTATGATTTTTTGTAACAATTTGCTGTTCAAGAATAGCTTTAATATTCTCTTGAGCTACCACGTCATTAAAAGTTGTTGGTCTATATTTAACAGCGAGTGAAATCATTTTAATTCATAAACTCCTTGTTCGTCTTCTTCAAAATTTCAAATAAAGAATCTTCTTTATTATCTTTTAAATCCTTGGTCATCTTTTCATCATTAAGTAATATTGACATTAAACCCATACATAAAGCCAAAGGTGAAATTTTATGACGTCTTGCAACATCAATAACAATTCCCATAATAGCATATAAAATGCCAAGTTCACATCCATTAGCCTCCACATCAGATGAAAAACCAGTTTCATGTGCTGTAAAAACAGCCGATATATTACAATCAATGATCTTTTCTTTTTCAACAAAATCACCAAAATCTGGAACACTACTTAAAAATTCAATAATTTCTTTTTTGTTACTTTCGCTATCTCCAAAAACTCCCTCATTCACCTGATTCATAAATATTAAAACTCGCCTTACAGTATCATTATTCATCTTGTAAACCCTCCATTAATTGTTTAAATAGTTTTTCATTAATAATAAAGTAATCTTCATTATCTCCGAAATTAAATGTTATTGCCCAATAAGGACGACGCATTGCAAATGCTTCTTCCTTTAACTTTTCAATCCAATCTTTTTGAATTGAAATAGATTTAGATTCTTTAACTTTAGTTTTACATTCAATTAATATCTTATCAGTAATTACATCTCCTTTCTGAAACATAGTAGCCCCACTGTTTAACTGCTTTCTTCCGTGAAGCTTTTTAGCAATTCTTTTTTCTTGTAAATTGCTATATTTTCTTGTGTCCATTAGAATTAAACTCCTTTATCAAGTCCTGTGCTAAAGTTACAATTTCATAATTATTAATAGGCAATTGAAATCCAGAATATGTTTTTCCTAGTGCGTATACCCAATCACTAAAAAATTCATCGTAACAATTTATCTTTATTACACCATATTTCTGATGAAGTTTTGCCAACTCCCTCGCCCATTTATCATAAGTTGCATCAGAAATTAAATTATCATTTAATCTGTAATAAATGCAACTATGAACTATTAATTGTAACCTTCGACGCTTAATCAGTATTTTAATATCTTCTGGAATAGTAGGTTCTTTTTTAGCTAACTTTTTAATATCAAATAGTGGCATTTACCGCCCCCCCCCTGTATGATACTATTATACTATCATACAGGATCATTGTCAATGATTATTTTCAACGAACATTAGAGGAAATAGCTTTTGCAATGTCATCATCCAAATCTTGAAGGAAATCCAAGTTTTCTTCTGCTTCTAAAAATTCAACAACAGATTGCCTACCTTGTAATTTAATTTCTTCACCATCTACATCAGTTAAAATTTCGCCATCTTTTGATACAAATCTAAACCATGCTCCGGATTGGTCAATGTAACCTAATTTAATTGCAAGGTCTACTAAATCTGATACCCAATCAATTCCAAAAGTATAGTTAAGTGTATAACTACCAACACGACGATCAGGTCTACATGCTTTTGTTTTTGGCATATTTATCAACACATAATTACCTGCGGGGGATTCTGTATTTCTTGTTAAATCTTTACCATTTTCATCAAAGAAATTACCCTTACTAAAAAATAATCGAATTATTGCATTATGTTTCCATGCACGTCCACCAGTAGTATCCTTGCCACCCATAGGACTATTAATCTTATCCCTTAATTGATTAATACCAATAAAAGTAGTATTAAATCTTGAACAAATTTGAACTAACTGTTTAGTAAATCTTGTTAATGGAATTGAAATGCCACCATAACTTCTTTTTTCATTGGATTCTTCATAAACATCCTGTGAAATCAATACTGCAAGACTATCTAACACAGCGAGTCCAAATTCCCCTGTTTCTAAAAGGTTTTGTACAATGTCGAAAACTTGTTCTGCCGTTTGGTTAGTTGGTTTTACTACCCACAACTCGTCTACATTTACTCCTAATAATTCAGCCCAATCTTCGTCCAATGTATTCTCACAATCCACAAATAAGCACTTTAAAGGTCCTCTTGCTTTTAAATGTTTATATGCTTCTTCTTGTGATTTATTTCTTTTTGGAATTTCTTCAAAAGCTTTTAATTCATCTTCATATTCTTGTGCAAACAATACCTGCGCATTACCAACAGCGTCAAGGGCTGTAGTTGTTTTTCCGGAGTTTTCTTCCCCTGCAAATTCAATCAGTTTACCTCGAGGTAAACCTCCATAAAGCATATAGTTTAATCTGCAACTTGTAAATTTTAATTTATTCTTACTTTGCTCATATTTTACTCGACCCTGAAATATAACTTCAGATTTAAATTTCTTGTTCACTTCCTGCACTACTGTTAATATAGACATCAGGATCACCCTTTCTGCTTGCTAAATAATCACATAAATGAACAAATTGTTGTATGTCTGATTTTGGTTTCGGTAAAGTTACATTACTGTTAAAAGCCCTATTCCACTGCCCCATATGAGAAGCAATTAAACGACTAATAACTGCACCACATTCAATATATCTTCTAGAACCATTAGTTTCAGCTAATTCTTCACAAACATTTGTCACAAGTTCCGCTGCATAAATAGGATGTTCGAAAACAGTATATTTTGATTTTCCAAAACCCTTTTTAACGCTATCATGCAAAATCAAAGCGGCTAGAATATAATCTGCTTTTGGCAATAAAATGGAATATTGCTCTAACTGCAATAAATCTTTAGCCCAGCAACAAGCTGCTAATGTGTGACGAACTAATCCACCTTCACCAAGAGCAAAAGGAGGATGATATTTACCTGTAGTTGAGGCTGGCATTGTATAAAATTCTTTAGGGCATTTTTGCAAACATTCTTCAACAATTTCTTGAATTTTAGGATCTCCAATTTCATTAATATAATGGTTAAAAATTGTGCTATCGTACATTATAAATTCTCCTTATATCCCATATTATTAAGGTTATTAAAATCATTTTCACTAATACGTCTTGTGGTGACCTTTTTCAAGCTTTGTAGCATTTCTGTCGCTAAATCTAATTTATTCTGAATTTGCTTTCTTGCACGACTATAAATACTTATAACCAACACATCATAAACAATATCAGATTCAGCTAATTGTTTACGTTCTATGGCAGTACCTTCATAACTTGAATAACTGTCATTATAACGTTGTAATTTTTCTTGTTTAGCAATATCTTCACGCATGCCCACAAGTTCTTGCTTTTCATAAGCGTAATACATTAAGGCAGGTAAATTTAAAATAAAATAATCAAGTTGTTCATTTGTTAATGTTACATTAGGATTTGAAATCGTTTCTCGAATTGTATTCATTAAATTATCTAAAGAACCACAACACTCTTTTACAATTGAATTAATATGACGTGTTAAAGCTCTTTGATTAGTATTAATAGAATTTAATCTGTCTGTAACTAAAGATTGTTCAATTTCCATATTTCATCCTGTCCTCTATTATTTTTTGTAAATTATGCTTAATATCATATTCAAAAAATGTTCTTTTCTTTTTACCTTTAAAAACAATACAGCCACCAGGAAGATCATTTATTTTGATAGATTTTTGTTCATCTACCTCTTTTAACATATATAAAACTCTTGCAGGTACAAATATCGTTAAATCCTCGTCGACAAACCATAACAGGATACCAGCAATAACTGAATTATAAGAACTCTTATTTTGCAGGCCATTATATTGATTATCAGTTAAATTTTTAAAATTAAAACTTTTACCATGAATAGTTTTACATTCAATATAAATCAAATAGCCATTAAAAAATACAACAAAATCACAAATATTACGAATACCTTTATACCCAGCTGTATCATCTTTAAAACGGTCAAAACATACACCGCAATCATCAAGCTGGGAGGCGATTAAAGCTTCAAACTTTTTTCCTAATGAAACAGGCATTTTTTCTAATCCTTTCTACATTGTGAACGATATATACAGTATTGACAAATTTTAGCTTTAATACCAACAGGTTTTGGCGGTACTATATTCGCATCCACATAATCATCACAATCCTGTATTAATTGTATTAAATCTTTTTTCATTTTTTCTGTTATTTCAAGCAAATAACATTTCTTTTCGCAAGTATCCCTATTTTCATAAACGAATATAATTTTATCAAGTCCTAAAGATAAGGAATATGCAATGGCCTGTCTTTTATGGTCTTCATCTACATCATTACGAGTAACAAACTTGCGGGAAACTTCTGTCTTAAACTCTATAATGTATAACTCACCTCTATATTTAATAATACCATCGCATAAAAAACTAATATTCCAAGTTTCATTAAAAAGCTGTGTTTCAATACCTCGTTTACCTTTTACAATAATTCCGGGTAATTCTTTTTGTTCAACATATTTAGCCACATCTAAATATTCACAAGCAAAGCCATTCTTTTTCATTTCAATAACAGCATTTTGTAAATGTTCATGCCTATCAGTTCCAGACTCCCCTATACCGATAAGGGGAGCCTCTTTAATAGAACTGTCAGGTTCTTGCTCAACAATTTGATAAAACATATTACGAATACAATTCAAACTGCTGGGCTTATAATGAGCACTAGGTTTACGTTTATTACTATTTGCTGTTCTTTCAATGGACTGCAAATAATCTTGTAAAAAAGATTGTGCTACTGGACTTTGCTTCTTTGCCTCATTTACTAAAGTAAGTAAATTTTTTAAAGAAGATTTAGCCATCGATATCCTCGTCTAAAGAAGATAAAATTTGAACGACTTTACCTTCTACCATTTTAATAGCTGTTGGTGTGCCATAGGATAAAGTGATAATATCTGTGGATAAAGTATTTACAAGTTCTTTAAATTGAACAATGTCCAATAAGCACTCAAATTCTTTAAAATCATCACTTTCATCATATGGAATAATTTCTTCTGCTTTTGTTCTTGAAGAAATCATTTTAAGGCCTGTTTTAGTAAACAACAATTTAATAGTATTTTTATCATATTCAGATACGAAAATACTTAAACGATCTAATGCCGCCTGCACTAAAGATTTTTTAATTGTACAAGTAGAAGGAAATTCTGTTTCTAAAAAACCATCAAGAGCTTCTACAGGATACGATTCAATATCTTCTAATTGTGTGCCTGCAATTTCAATCGTTTTGGATTTAATGATAACATCATTATCTACGAAATATACCTGTACATCTTCCTCTGTAATTAGAGTTGACAATTTCAATAATTCGATTGGCAATAATGCAGGTCTTTTAAAAACATTTACTGAATATACGCAAAGCCTCAAGCTATCCGTGGTCATTACCCTGTCATTGAAATAATATCCAGTTATTACAGGATTTTCAATGGTTTTAGCTAAGCTTGCTGTGCAAATATCATAAACCGCCTGAAGAATTGGCTGTTTAACACGTACGGGTTTAACATCCTCAGGTATTTCTATGGAAACGTCCGGAAATTGCAATATATCCCCATTTTCGTCCAGTACAAGCTCAATATGATAATATCCATTACCTTTAAAAGTTAAAACACCTTCCTCAATGGTAAGAATAATATGCTCACTTGTTGTTTTACTTACAAGCTTAGCAAAACTTGCAACAGGCAATACACAAGAAATATTTGGAGCTTTTACTTTATCTTTGTAAATACTTAAAAAATTAGCTCCATCTGTAGTTCTTAAACACAATACATTATCTTTTACTTCAAAACCAATATAATTCGTTAAAGGAATAAGTTTATCACAACTTGCACCTTTAACAACTCTGGATACCATATCTTTTAACTCTGATGTAATAATATCAATTTTCATTATTTACTACTCCTTACTAAATTAATAAAAGATTGTTGTTCATCAAGATTTTCAAAAACGCCACTAGTATGCAAAGTTCTTGTAACCGCTCCTGGCTTTTTAATACCTCTTGCAGTCATACAAGAATGTTCTCCTTCAATCATTACAATTACATTGTCAGTCGATAAAATAGCAGACATAATACGATGAATACTAAATCCCATTCTTTCCTGAATTTGAAATCTTTTTGCAACCATATCAGCAATACGTGCCATCTTCGAAAGTCCAATTACTTTCGTTCTTGGATAATATCCAATACTTACATTCATATTATACATCAATGCAAGATGATGTTCACAGTGACTAAAAACAGGAATATTTGTACAGGTTACAATACCGTGACCAGTTGTTTCAAAACACTTGCCAAACTTACTAACAAGATCGGAATCAGAATAGAACTCACCCTCAAGTTGCTCTAACATCATTTTTGCAAATCTTTTAGGAGTTTCCTTTAATGAAGGATCTTGAAGATCTTTTCCAAAAGCCTGTAAAATAAGCTCTCCTGCGGATATAAGCATTTGTTCTTTAGTATTTTCCATTTTATACTCCTCTTTCATCCGGATTCCATATAATTTTATGAAGTTGAACTTGTACCATTGTATTTTCAAACATATTATCTTTAACAAATTGAACAAGTTCTTTCGGTTCAATCTGCCCATACACTGGGCTAAGAACATAGGTACAAATCAAATCCATATTATAAATTCGTTTAAATTCTTCTAAATCTTCTTTAGTAGCAACAACGAATTTCAATACATCATTATAAGTGAGCTTTTTAAGATTACTTTCAAGCATTGAACCTAGCATACCACTACTCGGACATTTCCAATCCATTGTAACAAATACTCCGGGCAAACTACAACATGGTTCAATCGGCACAGAACCATTTGTTTCAATATTTACATGATACCCACCCCAAGATAAAGCTTCAATAAGATCGTTCATACCCGCTCTAAATAATGGTTCTCCACCTGTTAAAGTTACACGGCAACAACCAATTTTAGCAATGCTTTCAAGAATTTCCTGTAAAGACATATTTGGTTCTTGAACATCTTGTGCGTAAAGGGTATCACAATAACTACAACATAAGTTACAGCCATTAAAGCGTACAAAAGTTGAAAGAAATCCAGTTCTAATTCCTTCACCTTCCACACTTAAAAACATTTCATTTACACTATATATCTTCTTGTTCATAAATTGCTAAATTCCCTTCGCTTTCTTGTACTTCTACTCTGTAACACGTTGGAATAATATCACAAATATATTTTGCAATATTTTCAGCTGTTGGATTAAAAGGAACAACTTGATTAATACTTTGATGATCGAATACATCCATTACACATTTTTTAATATGTGTAAAATCCTCAACCATGCCATAATCAGAAAGTTCTCTAGCTTTGCAATAAATTTTAACTTTCCAATTATGACCGTGAAGATTAGCGCATTTACTCTCATAAGGCAGATTTAAATAATGAGATGCAGATATTTCTAATTCTTTGATAACTGTGTACATTTTCTTCCTCCTGGTTTAATACGATTATGATATCTTTTTACTTTTACTTCGTGAATAAGATTTAATAATACTTCAGCAGAAACTAATAAATTACCATTAGTATATTCATTTGCATATAAAGCAGTCTTTGCTCTTGTTTCTAGTTCTTTGATGGTTTTACCGTCTACCATTTTTGCCATAATTAACCTCGCAAAGCTGGATCTTTTACACCATTAACTTCAAAAGCATGAGCTCTATCTCTACATGTACCACATACTCCACAAGGTTTTTCTCCACCCTCATAACAAGACCATGTAAATTTATAAGGGACTTTCAATGACAATCCAGCTTTAACAACTTCGCCTTTATTAAACATAATCAAAGGAGCTCTTAATGTAAGTTGGCCGCCAGTACCTTCTAAAATTGCTTTACGCATGGCATCCACAAATTCAGGAGTACAGTCCGGATATGCCCTACCAGCCGCATCATCTGCATGAGCGCCATACCACACTTCACAGCCCCCGAGGGAATAAGCCAAAGACGCCGCTGAAGATAACATTAAGCCGTTACGAAATGGTACATAGGTACTAACAGTCCCTTCACCACCTAATTCCTTTAATTGTTCGGCATAGGTAGTATGTTTAATTTCATTTTTACTATTTTTTAATAAACAGCAATCACTCAATTCCATAATACTACTAATATCCCGAACAATATGTTGAACACCATAATGTTCCGCTAACTTTTTAGCACAAGCTAATTCTTTCTCATGCTTTTGGCCGTAGTAAATAGATAACGCTGTTACCTCTTTATTGCCATAACAATCAACTGCCATACCTAAACAAGTAGCGCTATCAACACCACCGCTCAACAATACAACTGCTTTCAAAATAATCGCCTCCTAATAATTTTTCCACCATGATAAGTATATTCTTTTGCCCAATCCATCAAAAATGTTACATTCCACAAATCGCGCTGAACATAATCTTCCATTAACTGCTCAAAATCGAAATTCTTGCTTTTAATGTAAGATTTTAAATCTTCCAAAGCTACAGCACTACCATTTAAAGGGTGAGCCATTTTATCCTTTTGCTGAGCACTAATAATAATAGTACCCCATGGAGTATAAATTGCTCCATTATGCCCGCTTTGAATCCACGAAGAACTATCCGCAGAAGTAACTGGATATTGGACTAAAGTTTTTCTTACAGTCATTCCAAAAGCATGGACTTTAACATTGGGATTACTCGAACTTTTTATAATATCAAAACATAACGATAAAAAGTTCTTTTGTACATCTTTAGGCTTGCCCACCATACCGCCAAGAGCGATATATTTTAATGGTTGGCTATTTTCATCTCGCCATTCTAAGGCTCTACGCAAACACCATATCGGTTCACCCACATGGAACGTATATAGTAAGCCATCCTTATTTAAAACAGCATCCCTCATATACAAATAATTTTTCCATGTTTTTACAGCTGCATCTAATACTTGTGCTTGTGTAGGCTTTTGCCTGATGTTTCCTGGAATACAGTCCAATTGACCAAATAAATCAATATACTGCACTCTGTCGTTTAAAAAGTAAACATAATCATCAACATTAATATATGTACCTTTAGTCCATGCAGTAAAAGCACCACTGTCAATAAATAGTTTACCTTTTCGACCGTATTGATTAATCCAGCCAATCCATCTATCAATATTTTTCCTTTCGTTCAAATAACTGAATAGATGATTGGCTCCCATATCGAACAAGCACTTATCTACATGATCTGTAACTTGTCCCGCAAAATATAAATCTAACATTACAAACCCCCTTTCTGTTTATATTACTATTATACCTTACTATTATAATAATGTCAATAAAAATAACCATTACGATTCAGTCGTAATGGTTATTAATAGTCTTATTCGTTTTCATACCAACACTTTGTGATTTCAACATCACATTTTAAAGGCACAGAGAGTGAGGCTGCATTTATCATACATTCAGAAAGTAATTCAGCACATCTTATTTTATTCTCCTCTGGACATTCCCCAATAATTTCATCATGTACCTGAATAAGTAGTCGGAAGCCAAGCTGTTTTAACTCTTCACAACGACTAATAGATAACATGGCGAATTTTGTTAGGTCAGCCGCACTTCCTTGTACCCTAGCATTTACACACATACGAGTTGCATCAGCAATTTTCATCCGATTATCAACTACCTTTATACCCTCGTTATTCGCCTCTTCAATTACGGCTTGATGTTGCTTAAAGCTCTTACATCCAGCTAATTTATTCCAATAATATGTTACGATTTCTTCAGGTACTTCAGTATTTTGATCTTCATCATCGGCAAGTGGGTCATAGTCTTTCGACACACCATCTTTCCAATAAAATTCGTAGGTGTCTAATTGCATATCAGGAAGTCTTCTTTTTCTTCCCCATGCAGTAGTTACATAACCTAGATCTCTTGCCATTTGCCGACTCTCTTCTCTAAATGTTTTTAATTTAGGAAAAGCGTTTAAAACTGCATCGTATATTTCCTGAGCTAATTTTTTAGAAATATGTAAATCATCTGCAATAGCCGGGATTCCTTTATCATAGTTAATACCTAAAAGAATAGCCTTTGCTCGACTACGTCTTTCCTTTCCTTCAGGATTGTGTGTGCCATCGGGTCTAAATTCCAAACAATCATCATACGGAACATTGAAAGCTAATGAAGCGATTTCGGCATACAAATCTTTTCCATCGATATAAGCCTGAATACCTTTTTCGTCCTGTGCTAAATGCACAGTCAATCGAGGTTCCTGAGCTGAGTAATCGCAGGATAACATTACATAGCCGTCACTAGCCTTGAACATTTTTCGTATGTCTTTTGCATGACTGGGAATGTTTTGCAAATTGGGGTCATCACTCGAGAAACGACCTGTAATTGTTCCAAGTTGATTAAATCTCGCATGAATCCTCCCTGTTTTTGCATTTATAATTTTTGGGAATTTATCTACATATGTAGATACTAATTTTGAAGCCTTACGAAATTTCAATAAGGCCGTTACCAATGGATTATCAAACTGCTCAAGAATTTCTTCTCCTGTGCCACGAGGTTTCTTCTTGCTTACTGGAGGCAGTTTCATAATATCATACAACAGGATAGATAGTTGCTCTGGACTGGCTGGATTAATCTTCTCAGGCAGTTTACAAGAAGAACCTTGTTTGATTCTATATTCTTCGATTTCAGATTCATAGAGTGAAAGAGTTTCTTCGAACTCTACCGCAGCTTCACTCATAAGCTTGTTATACTTTTCAGATAACTTTTGCTGAACCTCTAAATCAAGAAATACTCCTGTATCTTCCATTTCAGAAACGATTGGAACCAATGGCATTTCTAATTCATGGAATATTTTAGCAACATCTTGCAACTCATACTCTCTGCATACTTCAGTATCGGTTAAAAACGGACGTTGAAATTCGGCTAATTCATATGTAATCATAGGGTCATTAGCCGCATATAAATACGCAACATCAACAGGAATCATTGTAAACGGAATACCCGCAAACAACTCTGAAAATGTATGCGATTTATCCTTGCCTTTATTAACGTACTTATCCCATAAACCCTTTAAACTATTATTTTTATTATTTTCATCGAGCAGTCGTTGTGCAATATAGCCATCCCACCAACAAAACATTTTAATGCCTAAAGTATGTTTTAATACCCTACAGTCAAAATCGCTATTAAACATATCAATTTTCACTTTTGCATCTATTAAACGTTGTAATTCACGTTTAACAATTTCAGCTGAAATTTGCCCTTTAATCGGCATACCCGTCATATAACTAACATGATTTACAGGTACATAAGCAGCTTTATATCCTGGAGTATATAAACAAACACCTGCTAAAGTTGTAGTGATGGGATCTAAACTTGTTGTTTCTGTATCGATTGCCCCAATACCATTTTCAATAAATTTATCAATTAAATCTATTAAAATAGCTTCGTCCATAACATTTAAGTACATATCTTTTTTATCAGCAAAATACCTATTTGTCATGGCTTTAATTGAAGTAATTCGACTAGATAGATTACCTGCCTTCAACTTTACGTTTCCGGCAGATAATATAGGTAATTTTGATTTAGCTTTATTGACAACTTGTGCATCCGTTATTTTTGATGAACGAGGTTTAAAATCAAATAGAGCCATTAGAAGCTTTCTCTACGATTACGTCGAGCTTTAGGTTCTGCAGGTGTACGTCTTTTAACCCCTTCATCTGTGGCAGGATTTCTTCTTTGTGATTGTTCTTCCAATCCTGGCATTTTACCAGTATCTAAAAATTCTTCCAACTCTTCTGCTGTTTTATTTAATAAGAATGTTTCCGGAACTTCTGGAACTTCCGGAAAATCTTCCAATGTTTTATCGTCACCTTTTATTGGAAACAAAAGATAATCCGTATTTGTATCTCCTTTTACCCCATTACGTTCAATTTCAATTGATTGTGAGCATAAAGGATTATAACGCGCACATAAGCTTGTGAGCTTATCGATAAACTTTTTACCACGTTCCCATAATTTAACAGAACCATCTTCTTCTATAAATAAGGGAACAAAAACTCGTAATTGAAACCTATTACCTGAAGCACATAATGGACAAGTTTCTACAGGGTCATTAATTTGTCGTAAACATTCAACCCATTTATCTCGGCCATTAACTTTAACACGATGAAGTGAATGAGCTTCAATATCGTCAACATTATTATACAAAATTCTTACTGAAACGACTTGACGGTCTTCTTTAAGTTGAAAAAAATTAGTTGTATTAGTAGCATATTGCTCTACTTCATCATATCGAACTCGTGCCATGTTTTATTCCTCCTCGTCCTCTAATGCCTCTGCCTCAACTTCTGGAGTTTCTACTTTTTTAGATGCTTTCTTTGCAGCCTTTTTAGGTTTTACACCTAATTTTTCAGCAATCGCTTCTTTTTTCTTTTGTTCTTCTTTTTCCAATTTTTTCTGGCGTGCGGCCTCTAATGCCTCTGCCTTTTGAGCCTTACGAGTATTTACACCTTTTTGATATTCAACAGAAGCAGCTACACATTTACGGATAAGATTTGCAGTTTTCTCATTATCCTCTGTTAAAGAAATACGAGCATCAAACATATGCTTCATAGTCTTATATTCAATATTCAGGCCATCAAGAGCTTTAGTACGAAGCCACAATACAATTCCTTTAGTGCTAAAAGTAAAGGCCATGCACATATGCCCATCAAGTTTAATGGTGTGGAAACCTTTAACACGAGTTACAAAAATTGTGCAACCAGCGGCTTTAACAATAGTTTCAACAACATCTTTCAAAGGAGAAATAGGTTTTGGTTCTTTTTTAGCTTCAGCTTTCTTAGTACCACGTTTTACAGGTTTTACTGGTTCAGGTTCTTCCTCAGATTCTTCATCCTCTTCTTCGCAGTCCTCAACAGCGTCTTCATCCGCATCTTCGACTTCTTCTTCCTCAGAATCCTCAGAAGCTTCCTCGTCAACTTCCTCTTCAGTTTCTTCTTCTTCAAGATCTTCGACTTCCTCAACTACTTCTTCCTCAACTTCCTTGTAAAAGCGTTCATAAGATTTGCGATTAACAATTCTTTCTTTACCGGAGTTCAAATCTTTTAAAGTGATGTCATCTCCATCTTTGCTAACCAATTCAAATTCTGCGTTGTTTCTTGTGCAAATTACTTTCATAATACTACCACACTTTCTAAATAAATTTTGTAAGGTTTTCACCTTCAATTACATTATACCCTTCGTAAATTCAAAAGTCAATACTTTTTGGATAAAAAAATTTCAGGGCAATTTTTAAATTCCTGCTCAGATAAATCATTAATATCTTTACCTCTTGGAACTACTAAAGATTTAACCAATTTATTATCAATAACTTTAATTAATCTCTTAGCGCCTTTATCTCCAGCTTCATCTCCATCAAAAGCGGCTACTATTTTTCTAAAAGGAAGTTTTTTAATTAAATTAAATTGTTCTGGCGTTCCTGTACCTAATAATGCTATAGCGGCTACACCATATTTAACAGCCGTTATAGCATTTATTATACTCTCACACACATATAATGTATCTTGACTATAATCCAATTCATACACACCATATAATGGTTTAAACACGTTTTCCGGATAATGGTAAAGCTTGAAATGTATTGCCCTTCGTGCAATAAACAGAGTTCTGCCCTGCATATCCCTTACAGGGAATGTTATGCAGGGAAAGGTATTTTCATTTTTCTTTAACTTAAATTTAGGGTCATAACCAATATCGTATTTTTCAATAAGTTCTTCAGTAAGACCTCGTTTAAACATATAATCATGATAATAACGATATCTATCTAATTGTTTTTCCGGAACATATTGTTGTTCTGAATGATTACTGTTTCTACTCAATTTTAAATCTAAAGGTTTTCTATCTTCTATATCTATAGATAAAAAATTCTTTATTAGCCACTTTGTACCATATGCACCCGAATCATCATATCCATAAATATAACTAATCATTTCAGGTAGTGTTGCAGTATAGCCACATGTAAAACAATGTACAGTCCCGGCTGGAATTTTTTTACCATTTATTATCTTATCAACTCTTGATATACCACAAGAAGGCCTTTTTTCTTGCCCATTGTTATGAACTGGACAACAAATTTGTATATTTGAATCTGTTACTATAAACTGACCAAACAAACTAATACCTAATTGTTCTTCTATCTGTGATTGTAAAAATTGCAAAATAGAAACATCGTCTTCTAATAAAGCTTTGCCTCGAATTGTAAACATTAAAAGACCTCTTTTCTATCTTTATATTTTTTACGTTGTGTTTCTTCGACTTTTTGCCGTTCTTGTGGGGCTACTGAATCCGTTGCACTTGGCACATAAACAAAACGCCCTTTATCGATATCCCAAAAATAAATCAGGTTTACCCCTACAGCACCAGTTCTATTTTTAGTCAACGATAATTTTAAGCCAGCTCCTGTTTGCCTAATAAACAATACCTTTGAACTATTTTGACCGATACTATCGCTATCGGCTAAATTAGTTAAGTCTGGATCGTCTTGAACATTATCTTTACGAATATCACCATCACGATTTAATTGAGATAATCCGATTATTGGAATATCATATCTTTCGGATAAACGCATTAAACCTTCAGTTATACTAAATAATTGTTCTGTTTTACTTTTTCCTCGACGATATGTTTCATCGTCCATTAAACTGTATTGGTCAATACCAATAATATCAGCCTTACAAGCCGTTATCATTGATTGTATAGAGGATACGGTTGCCCTACCGCCAAAACTTTTAGGTGTAAAAACATAAAAAGGCAGCATATTTTTCTGTGTTTTATCAATAAAATCTTCATAACCTGAAACATTTTCACCAATAACAAGAGCTTTGTTCGAAAAATTGGCTAATAAAGTATCAAAACGATACCCAATTTGCATATCATTCATTTCGCCACTGTACATAGCAATACGCTTGCCCTGTTTCCATGCCTCTACTAACATTTTCAATAATATCCACGTTTTACCCTGATTAGGTCTTCCTGCTACAGTTAATAATTCGTTTCCTGGCTCTAATCCATATATTACTTCGTCGAGTTCAGGAAATCCGGTTTTGATATAATTTGTTCCAAATTCCTTTTTTTGTTGATGTAATTCTAATCTTTCTTTTGCTTTTTTAACTATATTAGAGCCACCAACAATATTTTGACTATTTAATGCAACTACCTGCGCAGATAAATAATTCAAAGCTTCCCTTGAATCGTCCCGCATTTTATCTGCTGTTTCCTGCACTACAGAAACCATCTGTGAATATAAATATTCTTCTCTTAGAGTGCTAATTAAAAAGTCGTCTGTTTCTTTAACTTCTGTAATTGGGAAATCTGGAAAATTTTGAAGCATTGTTTCTTTATCCGGAACTTTGCCATAAAGACTAACATGTCTACGAATAAAATTAAACTCTTCTTCGTATTCTAAAAAATAATCTTCTGTTAGGTTGTTTTGTGTAACAATATCAAAACTTCCTGTATTTAAACATTTGCTTAAAATTTGAAGTTTAACCACGACGTCTATCCTTTCCACGCAAAGCAACAATATCTCCACTCAAAATTCGACTGGATAAGCGTTTACCAACCTGTTTTTCTAAATCTTTATCAGAAACATTACTTGTAAAAATATTAGCAAGTCCCATATTCATTCTTGAATTAATAAAATCATATAAAGTATTTTGTTCAAAAGCGCTTAATCCTGAAACTGCAACATCATCCCAAACTACTAAATCAACAACAGGAATCAAATCTAATAAATCTTGTACATTATTTGCTGAATTAAAGGATTGTTTTATGGAAAACAGTAAATTTTGTGTAGAAAGGAACAGTCCCCGAGGTTTAAATCCGTTACCTAGCCAGATTTCACTAAAGTATCGCAGGAGAAATTTTGTTGCCCATGTAGTTTTTCCATTTCCAGTAAAGCAGCTGTGAATAAACAAGTTTTCACCCGCCGCCACAAAATTAATAATATCCTGTTTTAAATCATTAAGATATTCAAAACTATCATAATCACAACTATCAGGTTTTAAATTTACAGATTTCTGATATACTTTTGGAATACGGCTAGTATAAATTAAAAAATCAAATTCCATAAATCTTAAACAACTAGCACAACAGTCAGTTGTTTTGTACTTGCCACAAACATCTTTAAACCAGCATTTTTCACGATCAAATTTATACTCATACATAATCAATACACCTTGTCAATAATAGTGTGATCTAATCCATCATCTTCCGGAGTTTGTTGGATATTATCAATAGGCTTATCTTTACGTTGCAATTCCCACACAGGCACTAAAACTTTATATCCTGCCGCAAGGGCTGTTTGAACTCTTGAATATACTTCTGTAAAAGATCTGCCTTTAAGGCTATTTAAAATTGCTTGCCATTGTTCTGGCTCTAATTTAAATTTTAATCGATATTTTAGATATGAACTCAAACAAGCTTTTAATACAGTCCTGTCATTCTTTATTGAAAAATTTTCTAAAAGAAAAGCGTCCAACTGCTTATCAAACCGCGAAAAATTATTTTCTTTGCTTGTTTTAGCACGTACCCCCCTTATACCCCCTAGTTTATTATCTATATTGCTATTTGGTATATTATTCTTATTGTCTAATTGTCTAGTATTATTATATTTATTATTTTCTTGTGTTCTACTTTCTGGAACACGTTGTTCTACTTTCTGGAACACGTCAAAATTAATAGCATACGCATTTTTTAGTCCAATACCATTTTCGTGCATTGACTGTTTTTTTAGAATCAAATCTTTCTCGACCAAAGAATTTATACATTTCTGAACTGTTGCATTTGATAAATTTAAATGTTGAGCAAGACTTCTAATAGTCATTGTAAAATACTGATTTTCAACATTTGCATATCTATAAATTACAGCATAAATTGTTAGCTCCGAACCACTTAATTTAAGGTCTTTAAACATCCATTCGTGTACTGTATAGTAGAAATCTTTCATAATTTTTCCTCAATTCTTTTATTTGTATACAATTTTTGTCGGTTTATCAATTCTTCTAGTATTAGCTTTTATAAAATCCTGTCTAGCTGCTTTTGTAGCAACTTGTTCATCAGACATTTTTTCTTGCAATTCAATTTCAATAATAATCTCTAACTCTCTATATTTTTTATAAATTGGGCAACTATCTTGCATACAGGGCTTGAAGTCTGTAATGATCTCCCCTTTATTATTAGCCCCTTTGTGTTCTACCTCGCAGGCATTAACGGTGTTGATACCCACTAATAAAGCCATACTCATTAACAATACTTTTTTCAACATAATAAATCCTCCTTATAACAGGAAAAGCCCCCTATATGATTGGCGGTCATAGGGGGCTTTAGCCTGACAAATAAACAAAAATGAGGGTTAAAAAGCGGCAAATACTTTTTGCAGTTACTCCTGAACATATCCGGGAACCGACCGCCAAGCTATTTCCCGCTTCTGTTATTATAATACCACAACCATTACAGGTTGTCAATACTTCGTAAAAAATTTTTATCTGCCACTGAACATTTTACTTGTTTCAATAATTTGATTATCTACTTCATCATTTACACGACTCCAGGCTTTCTGCCTTACTTCATTTATATCGTCGCCAGTTTCTAGGCTAATTAATTCACTGGTTTCAAAGGTAAAAAATTCACCGTTTATTTGGCAACTCCGTTTGCTTGAAACTGTAATTTCTTTAATCTTTGGCATATTTAATATCCATCCTTTGTGATTTTTTAACTACCTGAAAAACAATTAATTCTTGTGGAAGTTTTTTATCTTCAAAAGCTACTTTATCTAACATATCATAATCAATAACTGTTTTAACGGCTAGACATTCTGGATGATTTTCTTCAAGCCATGTTATTAATTTATCTTCATCGAAACTTGTTTGTTCAACTTCTTTAATTATTACTTCGCCATCATCAACAGTTATTGAAGATACATTATTTTTTTGCATATAAGCACGAACATCTTCTTTTAACTTTTTAAGTTTTTTACTAAGAAGGCTTTCTTCTTTATGTACACTAATTAATTCTTTTATTATTTTGTTCATTTTATTACCTCCAAACTAAATAAGCACAGCCAACAATTAATAATACAGCAAAAATAATAAGCGCTACGTATTCACTTGAAGATACAGGAGCTCCAATATCATTACACAAATAATTGTTTACCGTAGAATTTTCAGATTCTTTAGCTTTTGGTAAAGAATTATCGGCTGGAACAAAAGAATTGCAAACTTTAGCTGTTTTTTGATTGCATGTATCTTCAAAAAAGCATAAATTGCAATCTGTGCTTTTAGGTTTAAAACCTCTTCTTTTCTTTCTACGACTTCTTGACACATTATCCCTTCTTAATAAAGTAACATATTAATGATTTCCTGCATACGAATAATATTACCACTATCAATAATACCTTGTGATAATAATTCTTTACGCCGAACAATCATCTCGACCTTTTCATCTATTGAATTGGCACAAACAAGAGAATAAATATTCAAATCATTTGTTTGACCAATACGATGACATCTATCAATACATTGCTGTTTATCTGCACCAGTCCAAGGACTATCAAAAAATATTACATTATTTGAATTATTGAAAGTTAAGCCAGTACCCATTAATTTTATAGTACCAACTAAAGCAACTTTGTTTTTGTCTGACTTAAAGGCATTTTCTGTGTCCTTTAGGTTTTTATTTTTGGCAAGATACCCCATAGCATTGTAAGGTTTTAGGATATCAACTATTATCTGCACTACCTCAGCCCAATTACTAAATATAAGGCATTGTTCCCCTCTACTGGCAATTTCGTCCACCAGTTCTACTAATTTATCTAATTTAGCAGATTTTTGAACTGTAGAGCTTACTAGCTGCGGAGTTCCAACGACCTGTCTTAATCTTGTAAATTGTGCTAATGGATTTGGACTTAACATTATTAAATCAATTTTATCTTGCAATCCAGCTAATACTTCTTTGTATAAAGGTTCTTGCTCTTTATACATATCAACATAAACTGTTTGTGGAAATTTTTGTGGTAATTCTAAAACATCTTCTTTTAATCGTCTTAATTGAATATTTTTCAATCTTGTTTTTAATTCTTGCAAATTTCGATATCCAACTATTTCACGATCCATATACCCACCAAAAATACAATAATGATTTTTAAAGGCTGTATAACTATTTTCTTCATAACCTAATGATTTAAAGATAATAAATAAATCCATAGGTTGATTAACTAATGGTGTACCACTCATTGTTACACGATAATCATTTTTGTTTTTGGTATTCATCACCTTAATGAATCCTTTTCCCTGTGCAGAGAGTGGATTCTTAACCTTATGAACTTCATCAATGAAAATAGCTCCTATAGTTCCATTCTCATGATATTTTTTTAGTAATTTAACAATAGCTTCTTCCCGAAATGCTTCTATATTTATAATCCAGAAAAATTCTTCCGGAACTTCTTCTAAATCTTCTAATTTAGCTTTTGTTCCACCATCATATAATTTATTACTTCTTTTTCTAGAACGAAAACCTAATAATTTATAAGTTTCATCACTATGTGTTTCAATTTCATCACGCCAGTTCCAACGTAGTGAAGCTACACCACAAATAACAAGGCAATGCTCTACACCTTGTATTTCCTTCAGATATCTGGCTAAATCAATTATTTGCTTTGTTTTACCAAGACCTTGTTCATCACCTAAATGCCAATGTCTTTTATCAATACCATATTTAACACCTTCTATCTGATATTGATAAGGCTTTGTTTTAAATGTAAAATCTCCAAGATCATTTTGCAATAATTCTTCACCAATTATTTGGTATTCTTGATTAATTAAAATATTTTTCACTGCTTGTAAATGTATAGGAGCAATTTCCCAACAATCAGAATTTACATGAAAATATCTAAATTCTAATTTTCTAAATTTACTTACAATATCAATATCAAAACTGCATTTAATAAATAAACAGTATTGAAAATCTTTAAATTTTTTAGATTCTTTCACATTAATTCTAATCACAATTATTGGCCTCCTTATATACTAATTATACCGCAATGATTTTAAAATGTCAATAAAAAAGAGTACATTCCGAAGAATGTACTCTTTAAATTAAGCTTTGGCGACTTGCATATAGTAGCGATAAGCTTTGCCTTCGCTAACATCGGGATCTTCAAACCAAGCCTTGCTCATTTTAACGTAGGTCGCTGTATCAGAACCTAATACGTTGTAATAATCGCTATAAAGCATATTCATTACAAAATATAAATCCCAACGGTTAAATCCGATACATTTAATACCATACTGACGGATTACATCATCAATCTGTTCAACAGACCAGTGAGCTCCTTCCGTACCATCTACGTTCTTGAAATTTTCAACAGCTTTTTCAGCTAACCAATCACTAAAATGCTCACCATAACACTCTTTATACAATTTGTCAACGACTTCGTCATAAACTTCTTTATCCGAATATTTTAATGGTTTAATAGCACTTTTAAAAGTTTCCATTAAAATATCATTAGTAAGACCTAAATCTTTTTGCTCTTTAAGATGTTTTAATAATGTTTCTAACATATTAATCTTCCAATACTTCTACCGTAGGTACAGTAGGTGCTGTTGGAGTATAAACAGTATTAGGCACACAACACAACATAGAGAAATGATTCGGGTCACTACCAAAGATAATTGGATAAACTCTACGGCAACGAATTTGATCTGCTCTTAACAGATTACCTGTGCGGGTATAAACCGGATAAACAGTAGTTCCGATTTGAATCTGCACTGGAAGCGTATTCGCCCCTGAAGGAAGACTCTGTGCAAGCACAAGACAAAATCTTTTTAAATTGGTGAGTGTAGGTGTAGTGCTAAGAGTGATAACTAGATTAGTTGAAGTAGTTGTGATGCTGGAACTTTTAATAAATCTATCACAGCGGTTACAGGCCACAATAATCACTTCCTAATTAGATGCAGCCACAGCCATTGTTGCAACCGAATCCATTAGCGGAAGTATAGGGGCTGCAAGTAATGTATGCGGGCTGCGGGAATGGACGAACTGCGTTAATAATGTTTTGAGTTTGGGACAAGTTGCCGAGTTGCAACTGAGCAGCTTGCAGCTGGTCACGAAGCTCTTGCATTACGTTTGCAGTCATCAGAGCACGAGTTGCTTCAGCTTCTGCATGAATTGCAGTAGTGATTTCACAAGTGTTCTTGTAGTTTTCTGCACGAACAGCATCAATATTGCGATTAGTTTCGCAGCAGCATTGCTGTGCGGCAAAGCGACTTTCTGCGATTGCAGCATTAGTCTGGTTGAATCCTTGACACAGACCCATTTGTAAAGCGCCAGTAGATTCACAGATATCTTTTTGGATACCGAAATTCTGATTAGCAAGCTGATTAAAGCCACGATCCAAAGTATTATTAAGGTTGGTATAAAGAAATTCATTAGTCAAGGTATTTACAGCACCATTAGCGCCGTTACCACCAAAACCGCCGAAGCCACCGCCCCATGCGAGTAAGAAAAATAACATTACTACCCACATCCAGCCAGCTCCACCACCCATGAAGCCATCGCCATCAGATTTGTTCATGTCATAGACAGGAACCATTTGAGCACCTTCGAATGCCATGATAAAACACTTCCTTTAATTTATTAAATCAAAATCTTTAGGTGCGCACCTTTTTAGATTTTAATTCCAAAATTACTTAAAACTCCCATAATTTGTTTAGGATCAATACCTTGAGTTTTAGCTAAATTAAAAGCCGTTTCTTTTAATTGATCCGGAGTTTTGCCTTGTGCCATTTTCATGGCCTGTTGAAATTTAGGGTCATTTCCGAACATGTGCTGCATTGCCGTTTGAGGATTTTGCATTTGCCGGAGTTGGTTGAATGCTTGCATCATTTGCATTAGATTCATTTTGCTGACCTCCTAACTGATTTAAGAAATTTTCTATATTCTGTACCCGCTGATTTAAACCATTAAAATCATTAGATGTTACATATTCAATCTTATTTTCTTGTGGATTTACTAACTTATAAGTTTTTAATTCGGCTAAACCATTCATACTCAATTGTTTTGTATAAATTTCACCATCTTGAATATTCACAAATACACTCATAGATCCATCTAAAGCAATTCTAGCGGCTTTAGCTTCTTCTAAACAGGTAACAGGAACTGCTGATATAAATGATTGCATTTGTTGTGGCTGTTCTACTTGTCCGAACATATTTGGAACTTGAGGATTTATGGCTCTTTGCATTTGCTGAACTTGTTGCATACGATTATAACCATAATTAGGATTTGTCATTGGATTATTCATAGGATTCATATAATTATCGGGATACATACATTTGTCCTCCTACCGCCGCCACCATATTTGGTTGATATTAAACTTTTTTGTAGTGGCGCATGGTTTATTACCTGTAATTATTGTAACAAAAATAAACCGCCCACACATATCCTAAATTGTGTAGACGGTTTGTCTGTTTATTCCCTTGCTATTGTTTTTGCAATAGGAGCTCAATATATGGTTTTACTTCGTCCGGAATTAATTCCTTTTCATTACTAATAATGGTTTGTAATTCCTTTTTGGCATTCCATAAGTCTTTGCCTACTGAAGAACTTTCAATTCCTAAGTCATCGGCTATCTCATAATATGATTTACCCTCAATATAAAACTTCCATAAAAGTAATTCACTTTTTGTTTTCAAGCCAGTCCCTTTTATAATCACCTTTAGTGCAATTAAAGATAATGTTTTAAGTCTTTTATTGAAATCTGATTCAGTCATTAGCTCCAAATACCCGCCAAGCTGTTATAATTCCTCCAACTAGACCACCTATAATTAAAGTTAGTATTGTATTGACAATTACTCTCTTATAATTATAGTAGTCCTTTAAATCTTTCATTTGATATTCTTCAAAATCTCGCTTTAAAGAACCTATACGTCCATGGAGAATTTCTTGATCTTTATTTAATCTAGATTCTAATTTATCAAATAATTTTAAAATAGTAACGACATTAAAGTTTATCTCTTGCACATCTTTACAGGTTTGACGGAATTGTTCTTCAAATAATTCTGACCGTTTTTCGTATCTATCACAACGGCTTTCTAAAGTTTTAATCCTTTGTAATAGTTCTGCAATTACCTTTTCATTTTCCATTTATTGTTGCTCCGTTACTTCTGTCCATAATAACACTGTTTCCAGCACCGGAAATAGTATCAGATTCTTCCGTAACAGTTCTTACAATACCTTGTTCATAAGTAAAATATTCTTTAGCAATAAGCACCGACGAAATACCCAATGCACAGGCACAAAAAAAGATGCAACAGAGAAAACCAATGACTAAAATTTTTAAAAGTCCTAATAATTTTACATTATAGTCCCGATAAATTTGAGCGTCTTTTGCTTTTTTATCTATTTCATCTTGTCTTTGCATTAACCTCTCTAGATACTTATCTAGGTGCTGCAAATCTTTATCATTTGGATTTTCCATTACATCCTCCTAGGATATCGCAATTAATAAAACAGTACCAAGTCCAATATACAATAAAGTTTTTTCAGCTTTTAATTGTTTAATCTTCTTTTTGTATTCTTTGGACTCCTGTTCTAAAGTCTGATTGCAACTCTCTAAGTATTTGATTTTGTTGTCGTAAGATGTCTTCAACATCGTTTGCTGTTTTTCCAATGTTATTACTGACTGATTGGCTTTCTGTAAGTTGTTGTTTAATTCCGTCCGTTGTTTTTTCAACGTCAGAATTTTGTTTATCGATTGTTCGTTTAGGGATATCGCTTGCGCTATTTGTTGTTCTTGCATTTCGAATTTCTTCGCTGGAACTAAATAATAATCCTGTGCATAAGCCTGCTGACATAAACCCAATGATAAACCAAACAACAAAAGCATGAAAAATATTTTTCTTTTCATTTACCATTGCTTCCAAGTAAAGTAAACTCCGATTGCAAATCCAAGTCCAAAGGAAATCAGTTTTGGATAACGATTAAAAGTAGCTTTTATTTTATCAAAAAATTCTTTAATTTCTTCCATTTTAGATTCCTCCTTAATTATTTTGTTTCCAGATTGCCAATCCACGAATTACATCACCGCCGGGCTGGTTTTTCTTACCTGTTCCGGGGTCGTCTAAAAGAAGTAAATCCCATCTCATATCGGGATCGTTACCATAAAGACCATAACCATCAATATCAGCAGCTTCTGCATGAGTCATAACATGCTCCGAATCTATTGGAATTTCTAGAACAGTTGCTATAAAACAAATTATCTCAGCTAACCGTTCGACTTGAATTGGTGTTGGTGGATAACCATTCCAATTAATTCTTTCAGGATTTTTATAAACAGTCGCCCCATAAGCACAACATAAAGCGATTCCAATAGCTCCGCCATTACGATGCCATGTATGCTCTTTATAATCACTAAGCTCACCATTAATACGAACAGTTCCATCGCCTTCAATACAAATATGGTAATGAGCTTTTTCAACCCCATTCATCTGATATAAACCAGCCGTATGATGACAATATATTCGCTTAATAGAACTATTTTTAGCCCTTTCGGCAAGTGCAATAATTTCATTTATTGTTGTCATTAGTATTGTCCTCCTTTTCTTCAAGAATATCTACTATGCCATTTTGATTTTTATCAATAAATAATTTTGCTAAAAATGTAATGGCATAAACAGTCGACCCACTTACAAAAAAGGTCAAGAATGAAATGATTATTGGCAAGTCTGCCTCGTTTGTTACTTTTAGGTTGTGTATCCAACCATAAACAAACATTGCAGTAAAGCCGAGATACACCATTATAAGGTAGAAAGCTATATACTTAATGTATTTATTCCCTATTAATTGTGGTGTATTTTCAACTAATTTTTTAAACCAATTAAGTATCTTGTCTTTCATCTTATCCTCCTTTAATTATAATACATTATTTTTATTTTGTCAAGCCACCATAGGAGCTAGCTTAGAGGCTAGTATTCCTACGACTGAAACATATTTAGTCAATATCAATGAAGATTACACCACAGTAAACGAAACGAAAACAGTTCATATTCCATCAGGCGTTAAAGTATTAAAAGTAAGAGTCTATTCCGAAAGTGGTGCAGGTGGAGATGATTTCTGTACTGCATATGTTCAAAATGCCGACAATAAGAAAGTTTGGGTAATTGCTGAAAACTATGGTTCTTGTGATGAAACTAAATATGTCGGCGTAACAGGCGGGAAAGATTATAAATTAAATTTATATGCTGGCACTGAATATGATACAATGGCAGCATTAATACGAATTTCATATTCACAGTCGATTAATAATACAACTCCCAGTGTAACAGATTATTAGTAATCTGTAACATCCGGTGTTTTTTGATTAATTGATTGAGAATAAGAAATCTTTAAATACCCTCCACCC
>OGHC01000027.1_pt1 | contig 137367 bp, 127 predicted proteins | sample 1571381 | NCBI WGS metagenome assembly OGHC01 (sample SAMEA2581945, study PRJEB24529) | metagenome | biome: Human gut stool | place: China | collected 2011 | reverse complement strand
GCTGTGGAACGTTTCATATTGTACCATCTTTATTTTGTTTTGTCAACAGTTTTTTTAATTTTTTTAAATTATTTTTTATACTGTTTTTTAGGGCAAAATAATAAACTAGTAATTGTTGTTTTTTCTTAAATTGCTCTCTTGTTTTTACTAATTTACGTTCTAAAAATATTTATTATTTTCACTCGTTTCTCGGTACATTCTTATAATACCACAGACCATATTCTTTGTCAACACATTTTTTAAATTTTTTTAATATTTTTGTCTTTTTTTATTTTTAAATGTCTACAAGTATAATGTCGTCCCCTATGCAGTGTATTTTTTCCCACGGTATAGCTATATCGTTTTTGTTTGAAAACATGCTTGCCAACTTGCTTTCACCAGGTACAATAATTGATGTTATCGCCCCCGTGTTTAAGTCGGCACATACATCTTGCACATATCCCAGCCTTTTTCCATTATTAATATTAACAACCTCTTTATGCTTAAAATCCAGTCCTTTTCCAGTCATAAAAATTTCCTCCTAGAATTATTATATGATTCTTTTCTAGGAAGATTACCAAAGTGTTAATTATATAATTTCTTTATATGTTCAATAGCATTCTTTTCTAATCGTGATACTTGTGCCTGTGAAATTCCAATTTCTTCTGCAACTTCCATCTGTGTTCGTCCTTCAAAGAACCTTTTGTTTATGATATTTCTCTCCTTTTCTTTTAATTTTTTCATTACTTCTAATAAAGTTATATCATCTGCCCAATTTTCATCACTATTTTTCTTGTCTTTTATTTGGTCTTCTACATATATATTTTCAGTATCATCTCCATACACTGGTTCTTGCAGCGAAACCGGATCTTGTATTGCATCCAAGCAAAATGCAATTTCTTCTTTTTCTACTCCCAATTCTTTTGCAATTTCATCTATCGTAGGTTCCTTCTTGTTTTCCCCTAACGCTTTTTCTCTCACTGCAAGTACCTTGTAAGCCAAGTCTCTTACCGATCTACTTACTCTTACCATATTATTATCTCTTAAATATCTTCTTATTTCTCCAGCAATCATTGGTACAGCGTAAGTACTAAATTGTACATTTAGGTCCAGATCAAAATTATCCATTGCCTTTATTAATCCTATACATCCAATTTGAAACAAATCATCTAAATTTTCTCCTCTTCCATAGAATCTCTTAATAACGCTCAACACTAATTTTAAATTCCCGTTTATGAACTCTTCTCTAGCTTCTTTATTTCCTTTCTTTATTTCATTTAATAATCTATTTTTTTCTTCATTTGATAGCACCGGCAATTTTGATGTGTTTACTCCACAGATTTCTACCTTGTTAATCAAACAAATAACCTCCTTTTGGAAATATTTTGTTTATATTATTTCCTAAAAGAGGTTTTCTATACTTTAACCTGTTTTGCTAAGTATTTCTTTTCTCATTTTGCTTATTATTTTCTTTTCAAGTCTAGATATGTAACTCTGTGATATCCCCAACATGTCGGCAACTTCTTTTTGTGTTTTTTCGTTTCCTGTTATAAAGCCGAATCTTAATTCCATTATGTTTTTCTCACGCGAATTTAATTTTGCAATTGCTCCTTTCAACAGTTTTTTATCCACTTCATCTTCCAGTCCTCTAGATATAGAATCATAATCTGTTCCAAGTATATCTGACAACAATAATTCATTGCCATCTCCGTCTTGATTAAGTGGTTCGTCTATAGAAATTTCTCCTTTTAATTTATTCGTTCTTCTCAAATACATAAGTATTTCATTTTCTATGCATCTTGACGCATATGTTGCAAGTTTGATATTTTTACTCGTGTCATACGTGTTTATTGCCTTCATTAATCCAATTGTTCCAATTGAAATTAAATCCTCTATTCCGCGTTCCAGTATTTTCAAACTTTTTAGCAATATACACTACTAATCGCAAATTTCTTTCTACCAACAACTGCCTAGTCTCTAGGTCACCATTAGCCAATTTTTTTATTGCGTCTTCTTCTGCTGCTGGTGATAGTGGTGGAGGCAAAGTCTGACTTCCTCCTATGTAGAATATAGGTAATGTTTCAATATCATCTTTCTTTATGTACTTCGCATACAATATATTCGCATTATTTTTCAATATTTGTAGTAAATTCAATGTAATCACTTTCCTTTCCTAACATTTGGATTGATATAATTCTTTTTCTGTTTCTAGCAAATTCAATCCAATAAGTGCATTATATTTATTGTCCTTTGTTATTTTTTTATCATATATTCCAGCTATTACATCTTTTCTTTCTACATCTATATCTTCTGTTTGAATTTTTATTTTATCAAGTCTAATTCCAACTAACATTCCATTTTCTTTTCCTATGGACATAAATGGCACCATTCGTATTTTTGATATGTAGTTTTGAATATCATAATTTTCTTCAGCCTCATCTCCTTTCATTATTTTTTCTATATAATCCAAAATATTTTTTGGTATTATTTTATACATAATTTCCTTTTCTATAATTATTACCGGTATTTCGCTTACTGGGTCTTTTAACATATTTCCAGAATCCAGTAAAGCTTTTATATTGATTGTTTTATCCTCATAATATATTTGTATGTCAAAAATTGTATTTTTCGTATTAAGCTTATTTTTATTTATTTTAAATGCTATTTGAGTAATTATAAAACCTATTACTCCACCAATTATAGCAACCTTAATTGGATACATTCCTACAAATACTCCGTTTCGCATTTGAACGTTTTCTGGTCTAATGAAATATATTAATGCAAATGTACAGCCCCCAAATATAAATGATATTAAATAAAATATTAATAATTGTTTGAATAGTTGTTTTATGCTTTTGGGATTAAATGCTACATATACCATTACTATTGATAATATGGCCTTTGCAGTTATTCCAGAATATATTGAAAGTATGTCTAAATATACAATGATTGCATACACACTTCCAATTATTCCTGACAATAGCAATCGTATCTGTTGCCACTTATTTTTCACTTTTAATATAACGAGTGTAGCAAAAAGAATAATATAATTCATTAAAATATTTTCTACAAAAATAATATCCAGATATATTGTCACTTTCTCACCTTCTTATATTTAGCCATATCGTATTTAGTATTATACCTTTTTTTAATTCAAAAGTTTGTCATATCTTGTGCACGAAAAAAAGAAATAATCTACAAATTTAGATTATTTCTTTTCTAATTATATTCTATTCATCATGTATATTCAAAAAAGTAAAAATATTTTGTTTATTTTCCCTTATTTTTTCTTAAGAATGTAGGGATATCAAGGTCTCCGCTTGAGCTTGATGTATCTGATGATATTGTTGAAGTCTTTGGTGACCAGCTCTTGCTTGTTATTTCTCCTATTGAAGGAACTTTTTCATCTTCTTTTTCAAATCCTGTTGCAATAACAGTTATTACTATATCTTCATCTAGGCTTTCGTCTATAACAGCACCAAAGATGATATTGGCCTCTGGATCTACACTTCTTTGAATTAATTCAGCTGCTGTGTTTACTTCGTGTAATCCTAAGTTGCTTCCACCTGTAATGTTGATGATAACTCCTCTTGCACCTTCTATAGATGTTTCTAATAATGGACTTTGGATAGCTTGTTTTGCTGCATCTTCTGCTCTATTTTCTCCAGATGCTCTACCAATTCCCATGTGTGCCATACCTGTATTAAGCATTATTGTCTTTACGTCTGCAAAGTCTAAGTTTACAAGTCCTGGTATAGCAATTAAATCAGATATACCTTGTACACCTTGTCTTAATACGTCATCAGCCATTTTGAAAGCTTCTACTATTGATGTTTTTCTATCTATTACTTGTAATAATTTGTCGTTTGGAATTACTACTAAAGTATCTACTTTGCCTTTTAAACTTTCAATTCCTCTCTCTGCTTGAGTTAATCTTTTCTTTCCTTCAAATGTAAATGGTTTTGTAACAACACCTATTGTTAATATTCCCATTTCTTTTGCGCATGAAGCAACTATTGGGGCAGCCCCTGTTCCTGTTCCTCCACCCATTCCGGCTGTAACAAACACCATGTCTGCTCCTCTTAAGGCTTCTGTTATTTCAGCTTTGCTCTCTTCAGCAGCTTGAGCACCAATGTCAGGGTTTGCTCCTGCACCTAGTCCTCTTGTAATTTTTTCTCCAATTTGAATTTTTGATGAAGCTTTTGATAGAAGTAAAGCTTGTCTATCTGTGTTAACAGCTATAAATTCTACTCCTCTTATTCCAGAGTCCACCATTCTGTTTACTGCGTTTGTTCCAGCTCCTCCAACACCAATTACTTTTATGGTTGCTGTTCCGTCTGCCATTGTGTTCTCGTCAACACTACTATCCATCATCATAAAGTTTTTCCTCCCTACTATTTTTATTGTTATTTATCTATATTCCGCGTCTTTTGTACCATTTTTTATCTTACGAATAAAAAAATTCTTTTATTCTATCCATAATCTTTGTGAAAAAGCTTTCGTTTGAATTAGAATCTATACTGCTCGATACACTCTTTGCAAATGGTCTTGCTGCTATGTATCTAACTAAGGCAAATGCTGTTCTGTATTCTGGTCTTACTGTGCTTATTAATCTTCCTGTTGCAAATTTTACAGGGATATTTAATATTACTTTACCAGCTACATCACTCTTGCTTATATTTGTTATTCCTTGTCCTGTTAAAACAACATTATTAATTCGTGGTTTTATACCTTGATTTGTTATGTCTTTGTTTATTAATGTAAATATTTCTTCTATTCTTGCTTCAATTATTTCTATCAATTCAGAGCTTTTAATCACTTTATTTTTGGCATCTTCTACAGTATTTAGTACTATTTCGTTGTCATTATCTATATATGATTTCATTGCCAATCCATACTGTCTTTTTAGCTTTTCTGCTTCTTCCTCAGAAATATTCAATACCATTTGAACATCTTTTGTGATGTTATCTCCCCCTAATGGTATTGTATTTGTGTATTCAAATGCAGAACCTTCGAATATACCTATTTCTGTATTTCCAGCGCCAATGTCAATTATCATAACATTATCATTTAGCTCGTTTGTGTCTAATATTAAATTACGTTCTGCTAATGTTATTGGAATAATTCCATCTATGTCTATATCGGCTTTTTTGCATATATTAGATAGTTGTTTTATGTATTCTCTATCCCCCAATATAACCTGAGCATTTACTGTGAATGAAGAAACTAGGTTTCCAACTGGATCTTCAACCGCTCTTCCATCATCTAATATAAATTTATCTGTTACTATGTCAATTATGCTCTTTCCATCAGGTACATCTATGTCTTTAACCTGCAATAATGCTGATGATACATCTTTTACAGAAACTCCAGAAAATTTGTCTTTTATATTTTTTGTAATGCTATTTTGTACTATTGTTACATACTTTCCAGCTATTGTTAAATATGCCGAATTTATTTTTATTTCTGCTTCTCTTTCAGCATCCTGAATTGACTTTACTATTGCATTTGCTATTTCGTCTTCATCTATTATTTTTGTTTTTTTAATCCCTTTACACTTATGTTCCACTGTATAGACAAGCTCTACCTGGTTAAAATTGTTCACTTCTCCTACAACTAAGCTAATTTTTGAGGATCCTATATCTATACCTACTATTATATCTCCGATTGCCAAAATTAACTCCTCCAATTTACTGCTTTTTTATTGCTTCTAACTTTATTATATTTTGAAAAAAAAGTCAATAGTTTTGTTATATTTTTGTAATATTTTTGTAATAAAAATCTTATTATTTTTTATTCTGTTTTTTCTTCCTTTAAATTGTCTTTTTTGCTCTTTTTATCTTCTATTTTTTTCATAACTATATCAATATAATATCTACGAATTATAGCTAAATTTGTAAACATTCTTCCAACAAACACTATAATTGCAGCTAAATATATGTCTACATTTAATTTTTGCCCTAATATCGTAAGTAGAATTGCGAGAATTGCATTACCAAAAAATCCAGTTATGAAGATTGTAAGGTTAAAGTTCTTTTTTAGAGTGGCAACAATTCCTCCAAAAACAGAATCTAATGCTGCTATTATAGCAATAGCTAAATATCCCGAATATGTGTACGATACCATAGGTGCATACATTCCTATTAATGCTCCTATTAAACATCCTATAATTATTGCTATTAATATCATTTACTTGTAACCTCCTTCATATATTTAATATCCATATTTCCTGTATATTTTGTAATTTTTATATTTCTTTGTTTCTCTAATTTTACAGATTTTCCACTATTGTTATATTTGTCTACATATCCACTATTTTTTAGACATAATGTACTAACCAAATATGTTTGGTTTCCGATTGCTTTCACAACATAAGGCGAAACAATTCTCTGAGATGGTTTTATTATGATATATGAGTCTATGTCTACAATATCTGTCATTGGCATAATTCTTACGCCATTTATAGAAATAGCCTCTGCTCCTGCAAATCTTAATTCATTTACCAATGTTATTAAGTCATCTGCCGTAATACTACTTTCTTCTGTATCTGTTAATGTAACTACCACTCCTTCACCTGTAACATCTGTTGTTCCAAGTAATAACTGTGATTTTTTCAATTCTTCATCTAATAATTCAGACGCTTCTTCATTACTTTCTATTTTTGTTTGATATTCACTTATTTTTGTATTTGTATCTTCTAATTTTTCATTTGCTTCTTCCCATTTACTCTTCCATGAAGAAATTTGCTCTCTTAATTCTTCATCTCTCATATTTTCTATATCTGTTTCATTTACTTGCTCAACTGTTTTAAACTGTATAAACGATATAGATACAAGAATAACACATACGAGTAATATGCTTATTGACATTGTTATATTGGCTTTGTCAAGTTTTATTTTCAAGTTCTGTCACCTCTCTACTCTGTATATTTTATATATTTAGGGTTAAGCACACCCGTATATTTGCCTATTGTAATATTATTTGATGTTTTTACCGATGCTTGTATATATCTATTTAAATATTCTATAGTTCCTCCAGCCCTTGTTAAAGCAGAGTTCATGTATATTGAACTTCCTATTGCTTTTATAACGAATGGAGAACTAATTTTTTCGCCATTTATATTAATTATATTTCCTTCGCATGTTAATGATGTTGTAGAAACTACTCTTTGGTCATTTATAGATATTGCTTCTGCACCAGCATTTTTAAGCTCATTTATTACGCCTAAAATGTCTGGCATATGCACAATTACCATGCTTGGATCTAATATGTTGCTATCTGCTGTAACAGTATTATTATCTTTTAGTGTTACAATAACACCTTCTCCTGTAACATCTGTTAATCCAATTAATATATTATTTTTCTTTAATTTTGCTTCTTTCTCATCTGAACCATCTGTGTTTTCACTTGCTTGTTGTCTAACATCTTCTAGCTTTTTTTCTGATGATTGAAGCTCTGCATATGTTGTGTCATATCTTTCTTTCCACTTTAAAACTTGATTTCTTAAATCGTTACTAGTAAATGTTTGTGACACAACTTTGTTTGCATTATTTGTTGTCCTTATTTGAATTACTACAAACATTGTAAGTATTAAACATACTATTCCCAAAGTAATTGCTATTTGTTTTTTATTCAATCTAAATCTCTCCTTTTAAACGCTCTCTCTAAAGTATGCATCATCCGTATTTAAGTTCATATTTATAAAGATTTCGCCTGGATTTTCTTTTTCTTTTTCAAGTATTCCAACTAAGAAAAGCATTCTGGTTTCTAGGTTGCTACAATCTCCTAAATATGCTGTTTTTCTCTCTGTTTCTAAAAATAAAGTATAATTATTTTCATTGCTTATATCTATTTTTGTAATTAAACTTGCAATTCCATTCGTCTGTGCGGAATTCATAATTTTTATTACAGTTCCAAGTTTTATTAAGTCTTCTTCATTAAGTCTATTTCCAGCTTTATAATCTTCCTTTGAAGTTGATATTCCAATAAGTATTGGAAGCTCCTTTTTTATGCTTGATATCTCTAGCATATAACCTTGATTGTTAACATATACAAAGCCATTACCATACTCCAGCATATAACTTGCTTCTCTTTCTTCTACTTCAATATGTATTGTATCTGGAATTTTCTTGCTTACTTTTACTGTATTTATGTATGCATTTTCTTTAATGTTATTTTCAACCTTTTTATTTATTACTTTAAACAAATTTTCATATATCTCAATGCCAGATAAACTTTTAATTTCTTCTTTTGATATTTGCTTGTTTCCTACTACTTCTATTGTTTGAATGTTGAAAACAGGAGACAAAAGCAATGCAATAATTGCAGATATAATCAATATTGTTAGCAATATTATTTTTATTACTTTATTTCTTCTTTTTCTTTTTATAATTCTCTGTGGGTCATTTTCATCTATTTGCTCTTTTATTTTTTTATTGTTTTTATGATTATACTCTTCATCTTGCTGTATATAATATTTGTCGTCTTGTCTTTTACTTTTTTTGTTAATTTGCCCCACATTATATTTTTCTCTGTTTTCTTCATTCTTCCTTCTTTTTTGAAACTTTTTATTAACTTTTTTTGTGTTTTTTTGATTATTTGTCTGTTTTTTCTCTGGATATCTTGTAACTCCAATTATTATTTCATCTTCATATCTTTTCTTTTCTGGAACTTGTCCATGTTTTCCATTTGCTTCTTTTTTTGCTTCTTTAGAGGCAGATTTTTTCACTGCCTTTTTACGCTTCGCCTTCAATTTTTTCTCTTCTTTAGACTCATAGTCAAAATCATATAGTTTACTTTCGTCCTTTTTCTGTTTTGTTTTCATTTATTCACCTTCTTCTATTTGTATATTCGCTCCTAATTTATTCAATTTTTTATCAAAATTTTCATATCCTCTTAAAATATATTCTATATTGTTTACCCTTGTTATGCCTTTTGCCTGCAATCCAGCCAATACCAAAGATGCTCCACCTCTTAAATCTGTACTGTTTATACTTGTTCCTGCTAATCTTTTTACTCCTGTTATTATTGCAACATTGCCCTCTTGTTGGTTTTTAGCACCCATTCGCTTTAATTCTGTCAAATATTTAAATCTATTTTCAAATATAGTTTCTGTTATAATCGAAGTGCCTTTCGCAACAGCTAATATTGCTCCAAATATCGATTGCATATCTGTTGGAAATCCGGGATAAGGCATAGTTTTTATTTCAACAGCTTTCAATCTTTTTGAATTTTCTATTAAAACCGCATTCTTCTCAACCGTTAACTTACAGCCAGCTTCCTCTAATTTTGATATTATTGGAACAATCTGCTCTGGTATAACATTTAAAATCTTTACTTTTCCCTTTGTTATTGCACCTGCACATAAAAAGGTTCCAGCTTCTATTCTATCTGGCATAACTCTGTATTTCACAGATTTTAATTCTTTTACTCCATTAATTTCTATAACATTCGTTCCTTCACCAGAAATATTTGCACCCATCTTTTTTAACATCTTTATCATATCTACTATTTCTGGTTCACGTGCAGCATTTGTTATAATCGTTTTTCCTTCTGCTAGAACAGTTGCAAGAATTATATTTTCAGTTGCTCCAACACTTGGAAAGTCTAGGTCTATATTTGCCCCTTTTATTTTATCACAACTGCACCTAATAAATCCATACTCTTCGTCAATATTTATGCCTAATTTTTTAAAAGCCTTTAAATGTAAATCAATAGGTCTGGCTCCAATATCACAACCTCCTGGGTATGAAAAACTTGCATCCTTAAATCTTCCAATCAAAGCCCCTGCAAGAATTACAGTTGACCTCATTTCTCTCATAAGATAATCAGGAATATCATTTTTTTGTATGTATTTCGTATCTATTTCAATTTTACCGTTAGTCTTTTTTACTTTACAGCCCAAATATTTCAGAATTTTTAAAGTAACTTGTGTGTCATGAATGTTGGGAACATTATAAAGAGTTGTCTTTTTTCCGCTAAGAATACTAGCCGCAATTATTGGCAATGAGGCATTTTTCGAACCAGAAATTACTACTTCTCCCTCTAATCTTTTTCCTCCTTCTATTATAAAACTTGCCATATATTTTCACCTATGTACCTTTCTTTTTTGATATATATTATGTGTACATAAAGAAAAATGTGAAAATTAAAAGGACCTTTTACAGTCCCTAATTTGTTATTTATTCAAACATTCTTTTATTTTTTTCATATTTTCTATTGCAGCAATGTATCCTTGATTATAGCAATAATCAATTTTTTTAATATTAAATACACTTGCTTCTGATAAATCTAGTGTCATTGCAAAATCACTACTTTGTACTTCCGAATCAGTTCTCTGCTCAAATAATAAATCAACTGACTTTAAAGCAACTTCTATTACATTTTTAGGGTCAACATCGCTTTTAGAGCTAAAACGAATTGATAAAACCTTGTCTGCCCCAAGTTTTCTAACTTCTTGTGCTGGAAGATTGTCTATAATTCCGCCATCTACAAATTTATGCTCTTTAAATATTGTAGGAGCAAACATTCCAGGATAACTACAACTTGCGCGTACTGCTTTTCCTATTGTTATATCTCTTATGTATGTATCTTCATCAAAGTTTTCATCAAATTCATGGTTTGTAAATACGTATTTCCTGCTGTTTTTGATATCAACTGTTGGCATAACTATTGGCATTTTTATATCATCTACTTTTTTGAAACCTTTTAACTCTGCACATTCATTTATTGCTATTTCAATGTTCTCTCCAGATAATACTCCATATCCCATAAAATTTTTTGTGGTTTTAACATTTGTCCAATAATACTTCGGGTCTGCTTTCATTATTGTTTTTGAAAAATATTTAAATAATTTAAGCATTTCTTCAGTTGTGTATCCCATGGCAAACAATGAAGCTACAATGCTTCCAATGCTGGTCCCTCCTACATAATCTACTTCTATTCCGTTTTCTTGTAAGGCCTTAATTACACCAATATGACTGGCACCTTTAACGCCTCCTCCTGCTAAAGCTAAACCAACTTTCATATTCTCCTCCTTTTTCGCCCCAAAAGGGGCGTCCCTAATGGGCGAATTAATATTTTACGACTAATCTGTTAAATTTTGAATGTATGTATTTTTCTAGTTTTCCCATGAACTCATCTGATTGAATTTCTTTTTTTGCTACCATATCTAATCCTTTTTCCCAGCTTGCTGTAAGCTTTGGATTAAGCATGTCTGGCATTGAGTTGTTTACTATATCATATATTATTTCACCTTTTTGTGTTGGTGTTATTATTTGTGTTTTATCATTTATTTGTATATATTGAATTCTTTCAAGCTTTTTCATTATTTCTGCTCTTGTAGCACTAGTTCCAATTCCAGCGCCCTTTATCTGTTCTCTTAATTCTTCGTCTTCTATAAGTTTGCCGGCATTTTCCATTGCTAAAATCATCGAACCAGAATTGTATCTTGTTGGTGGATTTGTCTGTGCTTCTTTGGTTTCGTAGTTTATAACATCTACTTCTTTACCTTTTTTTAGCTCTGCCAAAATTGCTAAGCTATCCACTTCATCATCTGCATTTTCTTGTGTTTTATCCACATTTTGTGTACTTTCTGTGGATTTTCCTTTTAGTACTTCCAAATATCCGGGATTTAAACATACCTTTCCACTGCAACTAAATTCTTCTTTATTCTGACCGTTTTCTACTTCTATTGTTACAGAAACCTTATTGTATTCTGCTGGTGGATAGAATATTGCTAAGAATCTTTTTACTATTAATCTGTACACATTTTTCTGCAAGTCTGGTAGTTTATCGTAGTTTTCAAATCCTTGCCCCGTTGGAATTAGTGCATAGTGGTCTGTTATTTTGCTATCATTTACATATTTTGTTTTTAATAAGTCTGTTGAATATTTTTCTTGCGACATTTTCTTCAAATATTGCTGAATTTCTTCATCTTTAAATCCTTTAGCAATTCCATTTAAATTTTTTGTAATTACTTTAGCAACGGCCGTAGATATAACTCTTGCGTCTGTTCTTGGGTATGTAACAAGTTTTTTTTCATATAGATTTTGTATTATTTCTAGAGTCTCGTCTGGCTTTATTTTAAATCTTTTTGTACATTCATTTTGTATTTCTGCTAAGTTAAATAATAGTGGTGCATTTTCTTTTTGTTTCGATTTTTTTATTTCTTTAACCGTTGCTTTTTTGTCTTTTAATTCCATTATAAAAGCTTTTGCATCTTGTTCTTTCTTAAATCCAGTATCATTATATAATTTTACTGAATCTTTTTTTGAAGAATTGTCTGTAACTTTCCATTCTGCCTTAAAATATTTATTTTCTTCTTTGTTTCCAAATTCTCCTACTATTTTATAATATGGAACTTTAACGAAATTTCTAATCTCTCTTTCTCTAGAAACAACCATTCCAAGCACACAAGTCATAACTCTACCAACCGAAATCGAAATTTTGTCTTGGTCAAGCTCTTTTGCAGCTCTTCTTCCATATATAATTGTTAAAAGTCTCGAAAAATTTATTCCTATTAAATAATCCTCTTTTGCTCTTAAATATGCGCTATCTGCTAAGCTATCATATTCATCAAGCTCTTTTGCCTCTCTTATTCCTCTCTTAATCTCCTCTTCTGTTTGTGAATCTATCCATACTCTTTTTCTATCTTTATTTTTAACACCTATCATCTGCTCGACCAATCTATATATATACTCTCCTTCACGTCCAGAGTCGGTCGCAACATAGATTGTAGATACATCTTCTCTTGTAAGTAGTGATTGAATCGTATTAAACTGCTTCTGTACACTTGGAATTACCTCGTATTTATACTCTTCTGGAATAAAAGGAAGCGTGTCCAATCTCCATAATTTCAATTTTTCGTCATATTTTTCTGGATATGACATTGTTACCAAATGACCAACACACCATGTTATTATCCAATTATCTGCTTCCAAATAGCCATCTTTTCTAGAAGTATTTATATTTAATACCTTTGCAAATTCCATTGCGACAGAAGGCTTTTCGGTTATTAATATATTTTTTGCCATATTCAAATTGCTCTTTTCTATAGTTTTTTAAAATTTTACAATATCCATTTCAGAAGTAAATTTATTATTTCCATATGGAAATAACACATACAAACTTCCATCTTCTCCAAAGAAGAATGTCTCTATGTTTTCTATATTGTAAATATCACTGTTTATATCTCTACTATAAGTCTCATATCCTGTAAGTTGTATCTTATTTGCATCTTTTATTGCATTTGTTATAACTGTTTTTACTTTAGAATTTAATGCATCTTGCGTAATATTTTTCTTGTTCAAAGCATCATAAATGCTTACTTTATTTTCAGTTTTTAAATTATAATTATAAGTTTCAACAATAGTTCTTTGTGCATTAGAGCCTTCTTTTAATGTTGACTTAATTATAACAGACAAGATATCTCCATTAACATATCCTGTATATGAAATGCTATAAATTGTATAAGCCTTTGCATTATCTATAACCCCAGCCGTCTTATTCGCAAAAAGTTCTTGAGTAATACTATTAAACTCTGCTGCCACTTTGTTATCTATATTGATTACTGGAATATTTATATCTAATTCATACTTATTATCCTCTCTTGCTTCACTACTATATGCAGTATATACAATGTTTTTGCCACTGTCTAATTTTTTTATGTTGCTAGTATCATAATCATTTAGTTCAACAACATTATTAAACATTTGATCAAATTCTTTTTTTAATGTTTCTTGTGATTCTTCTGTTTTTACGTTGTTTGTTGTGTTACGATTGCTACTTGGTTGTTTACCACTTTGCAAATAAACAGCTAAGACTACTGCTATAACACACATTACAACAATTGCTATATACATTAACTTTCTTGAATTCATGTTTCTCCTTTCAAACGTTGTAATTCTATAAAAATTATACTTTAAATTAAGGAGAAAATCAAGGCTGATAGGCATATTAAATTTTAGTTCTTTTAATAGAAAAAAACATAAAAATAGTCATTAAGCATTTAACTTTAATACTTTTATGACTATTTTGCTTTTTTATAAGTTCTCTATCTCTGCTTCACTTAATCCTGTTATTTGGCTTATGTCTTTTATCTCCATTTTGCCTTTTAATTTTTTTGCAACTAATGCAATTCCCTGTCGTAATCCTTGTTGAATTCCCTGCTCAAGTCCAGCTTTTCTTTCCTTTCTTATTTCTCTATTAATTATTCTTGATGCATTTGTCATAATCTCTTCACTCCCTTCTATATTTCTTATTTTTTCTGTAAACTCATGCATTATGTTTTTATCTTCTGTTTCGCTCAATTCATATGTTATCAATTTTTCTAACTGTAAGTTATCAAAAGCCTTTTTTGCTTTTTGCATATTTATTATATCTTCTATATTTTTATATAATTCTTCTTTATTTTTAGACTTTTCTATTAACATCGCTTTAGTTATTATTAAATTATCTGCTAATAATTGTTCTTTACTAAATTTATTTACATCTATCAAGGTATATTCCAACCAGTTTTCTGCATATCCTTCTACTTTTTCTTCTATATCATTTATTAATAGCCTCTTCCATTTTCTTTTACCAGTGTACAATACTACCGGGATTACCATTGGAATTCTATAACTTTTTTCTTTTAGTCTTTTTTTATCTATTGCAGACTCTATTATTGCATATTTGTAACGCATTATTCTATATGACATTTTATAATCCACACTTGATTGGTGTTCTATTAATATAAATACATTCTTATTTTTTATTTTATACACAACATCTGCTTCTACATTACTAAATTCTGACGTTCTAAATTCTTTTTCATATTTTTCTATATCATCTTCTACTAAATTTAAATGTAAAAAACTATTTATAAAATCAACAGTACTCTTTTTGTCAGATAACATTTCTTTAAACATTTTATCATGTTTCTGATTTATATAATATTTTTCTGTTTCTTCTCTTATAATGTTTTCATTTTTTTCCTTAAATTCTTTTGACTTTTGCTCTTCTTCTCTTAGAATTTCTTCACATTTCTTTAGCATTTTATCTATCTTTTCTTTATTCTTTAAATAAAATGCCCCTGTGTAGCACATAATATCTTTTCCATCTACTGTCTTTAAGCCAGATGGGACATACATTTTTTCTTCTTTCAATTATCTTCCTCCTAATTATACAATTATTTTACTTATTGGTCAATATTTTAAAGTAATATTACTTATTGGTATTGTTTAAGAATTAATTTTTTCGCCATAGTAAAAATTAAAATGAATTTTTAAATAAAAATTTTTTGAAATAATTTATATTTGAAATTTAATAAAATTATATTATGGTTTAGAATAAAAAGCAAGTAGAATCGTTTGACAAATTTCTAGCAATTTACTTCATCCTCTCCTATTAGTTCAGCAAATTTTTATTTAGCAGATAATATGCAATCTTAGACCTAGTGCTCTAAAGTACAATTAAATTTTCTTTTTTCTGTATACATAAGTAAATTATGGAAATACTAGGAAAAAGGAAGGAATTTAGTATGAATAAAAAATTTATTATTGCTTTAATACTTATTATAATTGCAAGTATTGTAACTACTTTTGCTATTATAATTTATAATTTAAAATCCATTCAAAATATTGGTTCTGCAAATGAAACTATTGAAAATTTTCAAACTACATCTCCATATACAACCGTTCCAACAAGTTATGATGAAGTAAAACTTTCTCCAAATGCAATTTTAACTTTTCTTAAACATTATGATGGATGCGGACACACTCTAAAAGAAAAAGAAAATATAAGTGCAGAGATGGCTAATATTACAAGAAATGAATTTTCAAAGCTTTATAGTGATTGGGAAATTAAAAATTTTTCAAATACTGATGTAGAGTTATATAAAGATTTTTCTGGAAATTGTGGTGAACATTTCGTTGTAAAGTCAAGCTCAGATGGATTCGTTGAAATTTATAGAATAAAAGATGATGGAACCTATGAATTACATGAAACTACTGAAATTGCGATAAAATATCTGTCCAATGATGATAGAAAAGAACTGGAAAATGGTGTAATTCTTTATGGAAAAGAAAATTTAAATTCGTATATAGAAAATTTTGAATAGAAAAATCGTGTTATTTAAAACACGATTTTTACTATTATTTTTCTATAACTTTCTTATCTACAGTGCTCAATTCTTCTTTATTTACATATCCTTTTTGATAGAATTCTTTGAAATACATTATTAAAGCAAATATTGTTAACGCAAGTGCTACATAGTATATGTAGATGTCTATGTGGAATGCTAAATTAAAGTTATTTGTAATTAATGAAGCTACTATTGCGACATAAAACATTACTGTTGCAAGCTTTCCATACCATCTGCTTGATACTACAAGTTTTTTTCCATATAAGAAAGATGCCCCTGCTATCATTATTGTTTCTTTAATAAATACCACTATTAATATCCAATCTGGGATTATTCCTGCAAACAGCAATGCTATAAGTGTTGAAATTTGTGTTGCCTTATCTGCTAGTGGGTCTATCAATTTTCCAAAGTTAGTTATTAAATTAAATTTTCTTGCTATAAAACCATCTAGTATATCGGTAATTCCGGAAAGTGTTAAGAATATGAATGCTGCTACATACTGATTATTTACTATTGATCCGAATATGAATGGTATTAATACAAATCTACACATTGTTAAAATATTTGGTACATGTTTAAACACCTTTTTTACCTCCACCTTTTTATTTTTAGATTATTGTATGTTGAATACTAATTTATCTTGCTCCTTATCATATTCAACCAATACTTTTTTACCATTTGTTAGTTCAGATTTTAATATCATATCAGATAGTTCGTCTTCAACGTATCTTTGTATTGCACGTCTTAAAGGTCTTGCACCATATTTTAAATCTGTTCCTTTTGTTAATACATATTTTTTAGCTTCATCTGTAAGTATTAATCCTATGTTTCTGTCATTTAACACTTTTTGAGTATCAGATACCATCAAATCAACTATTTGTAAAAGTTGCTCGTTTGTTAATGAATCGAAGGCTACAATTTCATCTATTCTATTCAAAAATTCTGGTCTGAATAAGTCTTTTAATGCACCAAGCATTCTGTTTTTTGAAGCTTCTGAGGTTCCACCAAATCCAATTGAATTTGTATTTAAGTTTGAACCTGCATTTGATGTCATTATTATTATTGTATTTTCAAAACTTACTGTGTTTCCTTGTGCATCAGTCAATCTGCCATCATCTAGCACTTGCAATAATATATTAAATACATCATTATGCGCCTTTTCAATTTCGTCTAACAATATTATTGAATAAGGATTTCTTTTTACTCTTTCAGTTAATTGTCCTGCGTCATCATATCCCACATATCCTGGAGGTGCACCAATCAATTTCGCTGTTGAGTTGCTTTCCATGTATTCAGACATATCGAAACGAATTATAGATTTTTCACTTCCAAACATCTCATATGCTAATGCTTTTGCAAGTTCAGTTTTTCCAACACCAGTTGGTCCAACAAATATGAATGATGGTGGTCTTTTTGTACTCTTTAAGCCTACTCTATTTCTTCTTATTGCTCTCGAAACTGCTTCAACTGCCTCATTTTGGCCTATAATTCTCTTATGCAAATTTTCTTCTAGATTCAACAATTTCTTTGTTTCTTCTTCTGTAATTTTGTTTACTGGAATCTTCGTCCAGCTTTCTATTACATTTGCAATGTCTTGTGTTGTTAAATCTTTAGGTTGCATTCTCTTTTTCAAATTATCAATTTGCTCTAGTAATGCGCACTCTTGTGTTTTAAGTTCTGCTGCTTTTTGGTAATCTTCTGTAGAATCGGCTTGTGCAGCTTCTTCCTTTTTAGCTTGAACCTCTTTTAATTGATTATTCAACACTTCTAAGTCATATAAATCTTTATCATTTAAATTTATCTTTGAGCACGCTTCATCTAATATATCGATTGCCTTGTCTGGTAAAAATCTATCATGAATATATTTTTCAGACATATTTACAATCTGTCTAATTATATCATTCGAAATTTTTACATGATGATAATCTTCATAATATTGTTTAATTCCTTGCAATATTGAAATTGCATCTTCAACAGATGGCTCTTCTACAATTATTGGTTGGAATCTTCTCTCCAAAGCAGTATCTTTTTCAATATATTTTCTGTACTCTTTTAACGTGGTTGTTCCAATCATTTGTAGTTCACCATTTGCAAGTGATGGTTTCAGAATATTTGCAGCATTCATTGAATGTTCAGCATCTCCGGCTCCTATAATGTTATGAATCTCGTCAATTACTAGAATAATATTTCCATCATTTTTGCATTCATCTATTATAGCCTTCATTCTAGCCTCAAATTGGCCTCTGAATTGAGTTCCAGCAATTACAGCTGTCATGTCTAATAGATAAACTTCTTTGTTTAAAAGTTTCGCAGGTACACTTCCGCTTGCAATTCTGAGTGCTAAGCCCTGTGCAATGGCAGTTTTACCAACACCCGGCTCACCAATTAAACATGGGTTATTTTTAGAACGTCTATTTAAAATTTGTATCATTCTTTCAATTTCTTTATCTCTTCCAATAACTCTATCAATTTGATTATTCTTAGCCTTAACTGTTAAATTGGTTCCATAAGTGTCTAATGCTTTTCTCTTTTTATTTGGCTTAGTCTTCTCCTTAACCTTTTGCGTTCCACCAGACGAATAATTTGATGACTCATCTCCATTTTGTTTTATTCCAAACAACCCAGAAAAAATTGAGCCAAGCGGAACTCCTTGAGCACCCTCTATTTCACTTTCTCCATTAATCATTTCTGAAAGTTCATCTTCATCTATATCAGCCATGTTGTCTGATAGATTCTTAAACATTGTATCTAATTTATTAGATAAATCTTGTATATCTTTATCCGATAGATTAGCCTGTTTTGCCATTGTATCTATTGGATTTATTCCCTTCTTTTTAGCACATTCGTAACATAAACCTTCAACTTCAGCTTTGCCATCTGCGCCTTGTTTATTTATAAATATTACTGCTGTGTTTTTCTTACACATTGAACATAACATATATTAAAACTCCTATCTTTAATTTACTATTCAACAAGTATATAATACTATAAAATAGTCAAATAGTCAATAAATTGGAATTTGTTCACAAACAATTCAATTTCTCCATTTTTATCTGTTCTTAATATTTTGCATTTTATTTTATTAAGTCTTTCTATTGTTCCATCAGATGGATGCCCAAAGCTATTGTCTTTTCCAACTCCAATTAGTGCAATCTCTGGCATTACAGCTCTGATAAACTCTTCTGTTGATGAACTTTTAGAGCCGGTGATGTGCTACTTTCAAAATATTAGCTTTCAATATTTTTGCATTATTTTTATATTTGGTTAATATTGCATTTTCTGCAATTTCTTCTATGTCTCCAGTCAGCATTATTGAAAAATTTTTGTATTCTAGTTTGCAAACAAGCGAATTATTGTTTAAAACATTTTCATTAATTTTATTTTTTGAGTCAGGCCATAAAACTCTTAACCTTATCTCTTTTTCTATATTTATCACATCTCCAGCTTCTACAACAATAACTTTAATTTTCTTTTCTTGTGCTAATTTAATAAATTTTTTATAATTATTAGAGTTTTCAAATTGTCTTGCAATTATTGCTTTTTTCACTTTCAACTCTTGCATAACAGTCAATATTCCACCAACATGGTCTTCATCGTAATGTGATATAATTACATAATCCAATGTTTTTATTCTTCTATCTAATATATATGGCACTAAAATCTTTTCTCCTATATCATAATCTGGATCCTTACTTCCACCTCCATCTATTAAAATATTCTTTCCTCTTACAGTTTTCACAAGCATGCTATCTCCTTGTCCTACGTCTATAAAATAGATTTTTAGTTTTCCATCAATATTTATAAAAGTGCAAACCTGCATAACAATAAATATTATTAATGTAATCATAGTTAAAATTTTAGTAATTCTCTTTTTGTTATATATTAATGTGGCAATTATTGCATAGGTTAAAAACACTACTATGAGCCATGGAGTTTTTACAGTATAATTTCCAAATGGAATTTTAGAAATTAATTCTATTATCTTTATTAGAATTTTTAAAATAATTTGCAATGGAAATGCTATTAATTTTGACACAGGAAAACAAACTGTTGAAATAATTACTGTGAACATGCCTAATATTATGCATATTCCAAGCAATGGACCAGCTAACAAATTTGATATTATTGAGTTTATTGGAATTGTGTTAAATTCATATATTGTAATTGGAAGAATTAAAATGTTTGCACTCAAAGTGAGCATCGCACTCTCATACAAATACTTTTTTACTTTATTATTAAATTGTTTTTGGGTGAATTTAGAATAAAAAATTATTATGCTTAAAGTTGCAAGATATGACAGCTGTAATCCAACATCAAAAATTGCAAATGGATTATTTAATAATGTTAATAACAAAGCAATTGAAATTGTTGTATATGTATCTTGTTTTCTGTAAATTAAAGTTGCAAATATTGCTATAATAGTTGATGTTCCAGCTCTTACAACCGATGGGCTCATATTAACAATAACCATAAAAATTAAGATAAATATTATAGATAAAATTTTTCTTCTTCGTATTCCAAATGCCTTTTTGCTTAAAACAGTATTTATTCCTAACACTAGATAAGATAAATGAGCTCCAGATACTGCTAGCATGTGCGATAAATTACATTCTCTAAAATCATCTTTTATATCACTTTCTATATCAGACGTGTCTCCTAATAAAATTCCCTGTTCGAGTTCAGCTTCTTGTTTTGGTAACAATTTCTTCAAATTTTGTTTAAAAATTAGCGATAATTTATTTATTATTGTAAATATTGGATTGATTTTTTTTGTTTTTACCAGCTTTACTTCTCCATCTACCATTAAAGCGCCACATATCTTTTTAGTCTTTAAATATTTCATATAATCATAGCCTTTATAATTTCTTTTCTCTGTTGGCTTCTTATACCTTCCTGTAACAGATATTTTATTGCCGTATTCTAATTTTGAAACATTTTCTTTTTTATCTATATAGACTGTTAATTTTAATTTATTTTCTAGTTTAATATTAACAGAATACTTATAATCAGTCTCCTTTATTTGACTGCACACAGTTCCAGTTATTGCAATGTTTTCATCATCTAATTTATACATTTTATTGTATTTATTATTTAAATTATTGGTCTGCCAGCAAGACCATAAACATGGTACAATACATATTGCAATAATTACAATTTTTTTCTTTTTTATTATTTTCCAAAATACAATTCCAGTAATTCCTGTAAGCAAAATTAAGAGTATACTTTGCTTAAAGTATACCCCTATAATTATTCCTAATATGTATGATATAGTAACAATTAAAAGTGGTCTTTTCACTAACATTCTCCTTTTAAATTGCCCTATATTATTTATAAACCTCTATATTATTACGTCGTGCTCTTATTAGATTAACCTTCTAGCTGTAGCATATCTCGTGTTATAGCTTCCTGTTAATAAGTTTGATATTTTTACACAATATCCACTTCCAGAAGAAGCGTGTATAAATTCGCCATTTCCAATATATATTCCACAATGACCTATGCCATCCATTGTTTCATAATCTAAGAAAAATACCAAGTCCCCAGCTTGTAAATCTCCTTTTGCAACATATGTTCCAACTTTAGATTGCGCTATTGCAGAATGGCTTAATGTATATCCAAATTTCTTGTATACATACATTGTAAATCCAGAACAGTCAAAAGATTTATCCCCCGAACCTCCATAAACATATGGACATCCTAAATATTGTTTTGCATATTCTACAATCTCTTGTCCCTTTGAAGTTTCTTCTGTTGTAGTTTCAGTAGTTACACTTGAAACAGTTGTAGCGCTTTCTCTATTAGCGCTACTTCTATTTGTTTCTTCTGTTTTTTTATCTGACAATAGTTCTTTATAAATATATCCACTGTAATCTTTATATGTAACTTTGTACCAATCTCCTGATTCTCCAACAACTGCAACATCAGTGTTTCTAATTAAAGTTGTTACAATTCCAGCACTCGTTGAAGCTTCTTTTCTAACATATACTGACGAAGCATTAATGTATTTGGTTGTTTTAGTATAATTTGTATCTGATGAAGTTGTATCGTCATTATTATCCGTATTAGTTTTGGTATCAGTTTGTCCCTCACCCTTGTCACCATTATTGCCAGTATCTGTGGTGTTATTATCTGTACTTGAGCCAGTATTTTTATCTTCTGAACTCTTAACTTGTCCCACACTTGAATCTTTTACTATCCATCCAGCAATTTCGCTTGTTTCTATAAATATCCAGTTATTTACTGTTGTAATAACAGTAACTTCATCTCCAGCTTTTGCCGTTCCAAGATTATTCGCATTTATTAATGGTAATATTTTTATTGTAACATCTTTTTCAAGTTTTAAATTAGAATTTGGTGTTACAGTGTTTGATGTGGTTTGACTTGAAGTCGTTTCATTGTTTTTATTTTCTGTTGAATTTGCACCAGAATTATTTTTGTTATTATCGGTTGGTGTCGTATTGTTTGTTTCTGTTGACGTTTTATCAACTTTTACATAGTCTTTACTAACATAGCCTTCATTTTCTCCAACCTTAACTTTATACCAATTTCCTTCTTCTGATATGATTTCCAAATCATCGTCCATGTTAAGTAACTTTACCACTGACGAATCAGTTGAAGCCTTGCTTCTTAAATTCAAAGTTTCTGTTGTTACTTTTCCTGTAGCTGCCTGTACCTTAGTTGTGAATACTATCATTAATATTGCTATTATTATGCTTGATATTGTTGTTTTTTTCATATTTATTAGCTTTCCTTTCGTAAGTTATAAATCTGATTAGTTCATCCTCTGTTTCTTTAGTATTTACGCTTAAAGTATATACTCAAATTGGTCAAAAGTCAATTTAATTTGGCAATTTTTCAGGCATTTTATTGTTCTCTCAAAAAAATATTCACTTATAAAATTGCATTTTTATTAATTTTTAATATCAAAAAATAAATTCATTATATTACTTTTCGCTATAGCGAATTTTAAATATAAAAAAAGGTAGGATTAATCCTACCCCGTCAAGAAAGTTTAGGTAGGTTGACCTTCCTACATCTCCTAACTACGGGTGGCGGCTGCCTGTTCCGCCCTCAGAAACTTTCTTTACATTACTTTAATTATTTTATCATATATTGGCATTAATAACAATAATATGCATCAATAAATTTGGGTATATGGCAAAACTAAAATCATATAATTTTCTTTGTTTACAATAAATCTAAAAAAAGATAATAATAAAAATAGCAAGATATTACAAATCTCTGTAACCCTTGCTATTTTCATTTGTAATTATTTAGTGGGACGGCGTTCCCCACATCTCTTTTAAGACCATCTCTGGCGTGATAGCTGCCTTACTATCCTTAAATAATTACTTATTAATATTATGATTATTTATTCTCTAAATATTCATAAATTATTCAATTATATCAGAAACAACTCCTGATCCAACTGTTCTTCCACCTTCACGAATAGCGAAGTTTAATCCGTTTTCGATAGCGATTGGAGTAATAAGTTCGATTGTCATGTTTACGTGATCTCCTGGCATAACCATTTCTGTTCCAGCTTCTAGTTCGATAACACCTGTAACGTCTGTTGTTCTAAAGTAGAATTGTGGTCTGTATCCATTGAAGAATGCAGTATGACGTCCACCTTCGTCTTTAGTTAAAACGTATACTTGTGCTTTGAATTTTGTATGTGGATGTATAGATCCTGGTTTTGCAAGAACTTGTCCTCTTTCAACATCTGTTCTTTGAACACCTCTTAATAAAGCTCCGATGTTGTCTCCAGCTTCAGCTTGGTCAAGTGTTTTCTTGAACATTTCAACACCTGTAACGATAGTTTTTGTAGAAGGTTTAATTCCAACGATTTCAACTTCGTCTTGAACCTTAACTTGTCCTCTTTCAACTCTACCAGTAACAACTGTTCCACGACCTGTTATTGTCATAACATCTTCGATAGGCATTAAGAATGGCTTATCTACTGGTCTTGCTGGTGTTGGGATATAAGTATCAACTGCTTCCATTAATTCTTTAATGCATTGATATTCTGGTGCATTTGGATCTGTTGATGTACTTTCTAGTACTTTTAATGAAGATCCTTTTATAACTGGAATTTCGTCTCCTGGGAAACCATATTCTGATAATAGGTCTCTAACTTCCATTTCAACTAATTCTAATAATTCTGGATCATCAACCATATCACATTTGTTTAGGTAAACAACGATGTATTTAACACCAACTTGTCTAGCTAGTAATATATGCTCTCTTGTTTGAGGCATTGGTCCATCAGCTGCAGAAACAACTAATATAGCACCATCCATTTGAGCAGCACCAGTGATCATGTTCTTTACGTAGTCTGCGTGTCCTGGGCAGTCAACGTGAGCATAGTGTCTGTTTGCTGTTTCATATTCAACGTGAGCAGTATTAATTGTAATACCTCTTGCTCTTTCTTCTGGAGCACCATCGATTTGATCGTATGCTTCGTATTTAGCTTGTCCTAATAAGCTTAAGTATTTTGTAATAGCTGCTGTTGTAGTAGTTTTACCGTGGTCAACGTGACCAATTGTACCAATGTTTACGTGTGGCTTTGTTCTTACAAATTTTTCCTTTGCCATTTAATTTTCCTCCTTTTTAGTTAGTCTTGAGTCTTGCTCATGACTATTTATATTTAAAATTAATATCTTATTTCACACCTGCATTTTACTATATTTTCAAGTAAAATGCAAGTGTTATTTTTGTTTTCACAATATATACATATTTGTATATTATTCTGCTTTCTTAGATCTAGAAGCAACTATTTGCTCTAATACAGACTTTGGAACTTCTTCGTAATGGCTTGGTTCCATTGAATATGTTCCTCTACCTTGTGTCTTAGAACGTAAATCTGTTGCATAACCAAACATTTCTGAAAGTGGAATAAATCCTCTTATTATTTGGTTACCGTTTCTAGCTTCCATTCCTTCCATTCTACCACGTCTAGAGTTAATGTCTCCAATAACATCTCCCATGTATTCTTCAGGAACAGTTACTTCAACCTTCATTATAGGCTCTAATATAACAGATTTTGCTTGCTTACATCCTTCTTTGAAAGCCATAGATGCAGCAATCTTGAATGCCATTTCAGATGAGTCAACTTCATGGTAAGAACCATCAACTAATGTTGCTTTGAAGTCTATAACTGGGTATCCAGCTAATATACCACTCATAGCAGATTCTCTTAATCCATCTTCGATTGGTTTGATGTATTCCTTTGGAACAGCTCCACCAACGATTTTGCTCTCGAATTGAACTCCAGAACCTGGCTCTAATGGTTCCATTTCGAACCATACATCACCGTATTGTCCGTGTCCACCAGATTGACGAACAAACTTACCTTGAACTTTAACTTTATTTCTGATTGTTTCCTTGTAAGAAACTTGTGGCTTACCAACTGTACATTCAACTTTGAACTCTCTCTTTAATCTGTCTACGATGATATCTAGGTGAAGCTCACCCATACCAGCGATGATTGTTTGTCCAGATTCTTGGTCTGTCCATGTTTTGAATGTTGGGTCTTCTTCAGCAAGTTTTGCTAAAGCTATTCCCATTTTTTCTCCATTAGCCTTATCTTTTGGCTCGATAGCTATATCGATAACTGGCTCTGGGAATTCCATTGATTCAAGTATAATTGGGTGATCTGGATCACATAATGTATCACCTGTTGATACATCTTTTAATCCAACTGCTGCCGCAATATCTCCTGCATAAACTTTTTCAATATCTTGTCTATGATTTGCATGCATTAATAGGATTCTTCCTATTCTGTCTTTCTTATCCTTTGTAGCATTTAAAATAGTAGTTCCTGTTGTACATGTTCCAGAGTAAACTCTAAAGAAGCATAGTTTTCCAACATATGGATCTGTCATTATTTTGAATGCTAATGCTGCAAATGGAGCATTGTCATCAGTCTTACTTTCAACTTCGTTTCCATCTTCATCAACACCTTTGATGTTTGGAATATCAAGTGGTGATGGTAAGTAGTCAACAATTGCGTTTAATAATTCTTGAACACCCTTGTTCTTGTATGATGAACCACATGTCATAAGAATTAGAGCATTTGATAAAGTTCCTTTTCTTAATCCTGATTTAATTTCAGCTTCAGATATTTCTTCACCATCTAAGTATTTCATCATTAATTCATCATCTTGTTCTGCTGCTGCTTCAATCATTTCTTGTCTATATTTTTCAGCATCTGCTTTCATATCTTCAGGAATATCACATTCTTCTATGTCTTTTCCTAAATCGTCTTTATGAATAAATGCTCTCATTTTTATTAAGTCAACAATTCCTTTGAAATTGTCTTCTGCACCTATAGGCAATTGGATTGGAACTGGATGAGCTCCTAGTCTTTCTTTTATTTGGTTTATACAACCATAGAAATCAGCACCAGTAATATCCATTTTGTTTACATATACCATTCTTGGTACCATGTATTTGTCAGCTTGTCTCCAAACTGTTTCAGATTGTGGTTGAACTCCACCTTTTGCAGCAAGTACTAGAACAGCACCGTCAAGAACTCTTAAAGATCTCTCAACCTCAACTGTAAAGTCAACGTGTCCTGGGGTATCGATAATGTTTATTCTATTACCTAACCAGTGGCAAGTTGTAGCAGCTGATGTGATAGTAATACCTCTTTCTTGCTCTTGGGCCATCCAGTCCATAGTAGCAGCACCATCATGAACCTCACCTATTTTGTGTGTTCTTCCTGTGTAGAAAAGTATTCTCTCTGTTGTTGTTGTCTTTCCTGCATCAATGTGAGCCATTATTCCTATATTTCTTGTTTTCTCTAAAGGAAATTCTCTTCCGTCTCCGGCCATATTTTTTCTTCCTTTCTAAATAATTTTTTCTTTTAATATACATGTAAAATTTCAACTAGAAGCAAGTATAACAAGGCAACCGAATCAAAAATAACGGAGGCGTACGTGGTGTACGTCGAGTATATTTTTAGATGAAGGTTAACGAAGTTAGACGACGCTTATAGTTTAAATTTTTAAAATTTATAGTGTGCAAAAGCCTTATTAGCTTCAGCCATCTTATGCATATCTTCTTTCTTCTTGAAAGCTCCACCGTTTCCAGCTACAGCATCCATTATTTCTCCAGCTAATTTTTCAGACATAGTTTTTTCATGTCTCTTTCTAGCATATGAAACTAACCATCTAAGTCCTAATGTTTGTCTTCTTTCTGGTCTAATCTCTAATGGTACTTGGTATGTAGCACCACCAATTCTTCTAGCTTTAACTTCTAGAACTGGCATTACGTTGTTTAGTGCTGCTTCAAATACTTCTAGTGGATCTTTTTGCTCTTTTTCTTTTATGATATCAAATGCATCATAAACGATAGTTTGAGCAACTGTCTTTTTACCATCTAACATAACGTTGTTTATTAACTTTGTAACAACTTTGCTATTGTATATTGGATCTGGTAAAACATCTCTTTTTGCTATAAATCCTTTTCTTGGCACTTTTCTTCCCTCCTTATAAAATTGATACTAATTTTATTACCTAGTATCTTCGGTACTCTAAAAAGTTTAATACTAAGCCTTCGGCTTTTCTTCTTAAAACATTTCTAGTTTAGTGCTATATATCTATGCTAAATTTAAGAACCTTAAATTAGTAAGTTATATGCACCCATATCTAAGTTTTGTTAATTTTTATTTCTTTGGACGTTTAGCTCCATACTTAGATCTTCCTTGCATTCTGTCTTTAACACCTGCTGTATCTAAAGTTCCTCTTATAATATGGTATCTAACACCTGGAAGGTCTTTTACTCTTCCTCCTCTTATAAGAACAACACTGTGCTCTTGTAAATTGTGTCCGATTCCTGGAATATAAGATGTTACTTCGTATCCGTTTGAAAGCTTAACTCTGGCAACTTTTCTTAAAGCTGAGTTTGGCTTCTTAGGTGTAACAGTTTTTACTACAGTACATACACCTCTTTTTTGTGGAGATCTTCTATCTGTTGTTTTCTTTTTCATAGAATTGTATCCATGTTGTAAAGCTGGTGATGTTGATTTTGTTGTAGTAGTTTTTCTTCCTTTTCTTACTAATTGATTAATTGTTGGCACTTAAATTTCACCTCCTAATTTTAATTTGCTAGCACAATAAAATAAAGCTATTTATACTAGCTTTATTATTTTACCATATCATGCCACTAAAGTCAATGAATTATTATGAAATTTTTCCAGTTTCCGTAAGTATTTAGCACTATTTTAAAGTAATCTTTCCAATCTCGTTTTTGTACTTCATTTACATTCACTATATCTATGTTCTCCAATATTTCACCATTTAATTTTACAGTTAGTGTTCCCATTACATTCCATTGTTCTACAGGAGCCTCTACTTCAGTTAGTGCATTAATTGAGTATTCAATTTTATCGTTATCGCAGATTGGTATTGTTGCTTTTTCTATTGTACCTAATGCTAATTTAGGATTACTTGTTTTTCCCTTTATTATTAAAATTCGTTTCTCATTTATATTTTTCCATTTATTAAATTCTTCTATTATTTGTTCTTCCAAATTGTACATTTTGTATTTTGAAAAGGTATATTCTATTAGATTCGCACTATCTTTTGTTCTGTCTTTTTTGGTATCTGCTCCCAAAACTATTGTAATTATATCCATGTTATTTCTTTTGGTTTCCGTTACTAAGCATCGCCCCGCATTGTTTGTAAAGCCTGTTTTTACACCCACCACACCGTTTAGTACACCTAATAATTCGTTAGTGTTGTTTATTTGCCTTGACTGATTATTTATGTATATCGTTGTTGATTTTGTTCCAACTATTTTTGCAAAAGTCTCATTATCCATTGCATAATCTGTAAGTTTTGCAAGCTCTAATGCAGTAGTATAATGGTTTGCATCATCTAGTCCATGAGGTGTTACAAAATGTGTATTTGTGAGTCCAAGTTCAATGGCCTTCTCATTCATTAATTCTGCAAATCCTTTTACACTCCCACCAACATGTTCTGCTAATGCTACGGCAGCGTCGTTTCCCGACCTTAGCATAAGTCCGTATAACAAATCTCTTACACTAGCCTTGTCTCCTCTTTTTAGTCCTAACCTTGAGCCACCTGTTCCACCTGCTTTTGCACTTACAGTTACTTTTTCATTTAAATCTGCTTTTTCTAATATGACTATTGTAGTCATTATCTTTGTTGTGGACGCCATGGCAGATTTAATATCTTCATTTTTTCCTATTATCATACTTTTTGAGATTCTATCGTAAACAATATATCTTCTAGAATTTGTTTTTGGAAGTTCAGACACATTTGAAGCTGTAACTTCTATCGTGTCTTCAAAATCAACCTCGTTATCCACATCATCTGCACAAACAGTGGAAAAGTTAATTAAAATTAGCAGAAAAATAAGTATACTGTAAAATATTTTTTTCATTTATTTCACCTCATTATTAATAAATATAATAAATCGAAAAATTTATTACTTAAATTTTTACAATAAAAAAGATAAGGACTATTACTTTTCCTTATCTCATATTTATTTTTCTCATATAATTTTATACAATTTATTTTGTAGCTTTCGCTATAGTGAAAATTTAGTCTATTATGCCTCTTTTTTTCATTCTTTCCCACGCATCGTTTTCTAAAGACCTTTCTGCTCTTTCTTCATGTTCTTCAGCACGCTCTGCAGATTGTTCCTCCGCCTGTTCTTCTCTAATTAATTCTACTTTGTCAGCATAACAATCAGCTTCTCTTTCTGCAAATTGTTTTTTGTATTCATCTGGTGCAATATTTAATGTTTTTGCTTCTTTTGCAAGAGTTGTGATCGTTCCGTCATGTAAAGTTATTTCTTGGTCCATATCAATTTCAACATCATTATTGGGGTTATCATCAACATTTCTTAACTTAGTTTCAGATGTTTCTCCAAGTTGATGTTCTGTTTTATCTATTGTTTCTTTTAATTCAGCATCGGTTGTTCTGCTGTCATTCATAAACTCCTGAACCTCTCTTGTAGTAGGCTTTTGTGTTGATGAATTCACAGTACTTCCTATATATTTATTTTCGTTTGGACTACGTCTTATATATGTAGTTTCAATTATTCCATATTGTCCAATAGTAACCGAAAAACCTTCTCTTTGATTAGGCATTGTAAACAATGCTGATGTTTGTTGTTCTTTTACTTGTGAACCGTCTCTATTTATAGAATATATCGATTTTCCAGTATTTACTCCTTGTCTTTCTTCCAAACCTTTAACTGGTTCCATCTTTCCATCTTGTGTCATTCCCCAGAACGAATAAAGTGAATTTCCACGCGTTTGGCTATTCGCAGATACTACAAAAATTTTAGAATATTTCCCTGTAACATTTGCTATATCTTCAAAACTTTTCTGGTCTGTAATTCTTTCGTGCGGATTAATTTCAGAGCAAGATTTAATATCATCTTTAGTAATTCCTGACTGCCTTGCAATTTGTTCCATGCTTTCTTCTTCATTTTCAGGTTCTTGCTCGTTATTTACCTCTTGGATATTCTCTTCTTCACTCATTCCTTGCCCAATTGTTTCATTTTGTTTTGCATTTTCAAGCTCTTCTTTGCTTAATTTAAAATCTTCAACTTCTTGTTTTGAATTTATATCTGGAAGCTTTCCACTTACCTCTTGTATTTGTGGTAATTCATAATGTTTACCATTCATAGAATGCAAAAGTGCATATATTGAAGGGTTCAAAGACTTCATTTGCTCTAAGTATTCGTTAGAAAATTTTATATTTGAATTTTCATCTATCATCGCAATAGGAGTTCCATTTTGATATAACAAAATTCTATTTCCATAAAATTTTTCTGGCTCCTTTATGTTTACTGGATATATATCTTGCAGTCCATACATTATTGGGCTTTTTTCACTTTGCAGCACAATCTGTTTATAATATGATATTTCATCAACAGTATTTTTCTCTCCATCTTGGTATGCTTTATATAAAATTAGCATGTTTTCTTTTATAATATCTTTTTCAGATTTATTTGGTGTTTTATTTTCTTCCATAGAAATTTTCTCCTTTTTCCTTTATTGGCATAAGAACCATACACCATAGTCTAAAGTGCCATTTCATAACCTTATTATATATCAAAATTATAGTTATGTCATTACTTTAATGCATTTTTATATTTTAGTTAAGAATAATTTTGAAAATTTTCAGTTTTTAATCAATACTTTATACCTCTCTATAAAAATTAAAGCAACCAATTTATTAGATTGATTGCTTTTTATAAAAATTATCCATTCTTTAAATAATCTATGTTACCCATTGTCTCTGCAGCTTCAGCTTTTGCTCTAGCCTTATATTTTTTAGCAGTATCTGCATCAATTGGGCCATTTGTTCTTTCACTCATGTTTCTTTCAAGTTTCGTAGCTAAACGATTTTGTGCTTTAGCAATTTTCTCGTCGTTTTCGAAAGTTGAATCACTGTATTTGCTTGCTAATTGCATAGTTGCTACAGTTTTATCATAGTTAGCTCCATGCCTTTCTGCATTTCCAACGCCTCTAGGATTCTTCTCATCAAGTTGTTTTTGTAACTTAACCGCCCTATCCAACATTTTAGCATCTGTAACACCTGAGTCATAAGATAATTCTGCTCTTTGTCTTAATTGTGCATCAAGTTCAGATTTCTTAATAGAAGGATTCTTTTCAATAAGTCTATTTCTATTTTCTTGGTTTGACATGTATGATCTTATATAATCGTTTCTTTTCCTTTCAGGGCCAGTTCCTCTAATTGCATCATCAAGGAATCTTCCCGCAGCATTGTTTCCAGTAAGTGTATTTCCAATAGCACTATTTAATCTGCCACCTGTTGCATAACCAGCTGTTAATCCTGCACCTAAACCTTTAAGTGTATCACTCATGTCTCCTCCAACAATACCAACTCCAAGTCCTAACGCACCCATTGTTGTCATCATAGCAGCTCTACCTGCAAGTTTAGCTCCAGTTATACCAACACCTTTTGCAATGCCAGACCAACCGCCAGCACTTTGGACTCTGCTATTTATAGCTGCGCCTAAGTTTCCTTTAGCACTATTTGCTTTTGCTCTAATTGCTGCAAATGGATCTTCATTTTGATTATCTCCATTTGCATTAGTATTATCAGGGTTTTGATTTTGCTGTTGACTATTTTCAGGCATTGCAGGATTTTCTGTCTCATTGCCTTGTTGTTCATTGTCTGGTATTTCTCTAAATTGCACTCCATCAATTACACCATCATCACCTACATGTACGCCATTGTTATCTGTTTCTTCATTATTTGCATTAGCAGAAGCAGCTCCTGCTGCAGCTCCAATACCAGCCGCAGTAGCTGTTTGTGCAGCATTTTCTACTCCATTTTCCATAGCATCTCCAGCGAGTGTATCCATAGCATTTGCTTTATTTGGATTTGTAAATCTTACACCCTTTTCTCCTTTAGGGCCGTCTCCACCTTTCTTAGGTGCTGACGGACCTTTTCTAAGCATATTAAATGCTTGTGAAGCAAGTGCTCCACCTGCAAACCCACCAAGTGTAGATTCTGTGTTTCCTTTTATTCCAAACATCTGCTTTACTATCTTTTCTGCAGGTACTATAAAAGCTAGCGCAACTATTGCATATAACAAATTGTTTGCCGCAACAGATAATGCAGATGATACAAATACTGTATACAAAAGCATATGCATTGGCTGCAATAAAGCATAAAACATATATTCTTTAAACCAGTAGTTAAATGCTTGTGCTTTTCCATCCTTTATTTTATCTAATGGATATGTTAGTGCAACTAATGGTGCAATCATTGTAAAGAAAGCAAGCATTAGTAATCTTTTTAAATACACAAATGCAAAATATACTGTGTAAACAGTTAAAGCAATATATAAGATCGAATATCCAATTTTTAAAGTACCACCTTGGTAATCCGCCTTCATTCTTGCCACTCCAGTAAAATTGCTAGAGAAGCATACCTCAGTTCCCGCATCTTTAAATGTAGTTGTACCATCTGTTTCGGTTAAACGAATATTAACCTCCTTTATCCTTCCCTGATTTGTTCTATCTCCGGCTAGTACATCTGTTACGGTTTCACTCATAGTCATTGTAAATGCCATAATATAATGTAAGAAGAATATTAAACATAATGCAACTACCCAGTCTACAAAAAATTGTTTATATTTTGCCTTATCTCCTGCACTAGAACTTATAACAATTCTAATGCCAATATATAATAATGCTGATAAAAGCCCTACTATAGCTATATTTCTCAAAGCCACATACCATGTTGCAACAGTATCTCTCAATTGTTCCACAATTGATTTTTCACTTCCACCAAGTTCCTGATTATGGTCTCCTTCAGTTTTAAAAAAGTTAGCATCAAGAGCCGATACATTCCCAGCAAAAATTTCCGCAGGTGTAAGTTTTATATTCGGGATTCCATATTTTCCTGTTGCAGTTTCAATATATTCTTCTGCAATATCAACTTGTGGTACTCCAGATACCGGCTTGTTTTCATTCAATACCTGTATCATTTTTGAATGTTCGAATACGCCTGAATTTAAGAAAACATCCGATTTATCTCCTATTATATTACGTTGCAATAGATAATTTACCCCATCTCCTATTCCTTGAATAAGAGCAGCAATTGGGCTTAACAGAAGCCCTCCAATTCCGTCCTTAGTTGAACCTTCCAAGTCCGAATTAACCCCATAATTATATGATGTATCTACACTCGCATACCCATCATCATCTACTTGTATGTTATATTTTGTTTTTTCTTCTTCAGTAGGTTTGATCTTAACGTCACTTATTGTATAAGCTGTGTTATCATACGTTTCTTTATTTACATATAAAGTTTTCTCATCGTTTGCATGATTTTTCAACATTTCAATAGCTTGCTTCGCAGTTATATTCCATGCACTGCATAATTTCTTTACTGCTGGACTAGTATCCTTGTTATATAAATCTTGCTTTGTATCAGTTCCACCAATTGATAAATCCTGATACTCCTTAATCGACATCCAGCTCTCAACTGCCCAAACTTTCCCACTCATAATAAAGTTGCACATTATCATTATTATAATAATTGCTGTAATCTTTTGTATTGACTTTTTGTTTATTATCTTATGCATTACTTCCTCCCTCTATTATGATTTTCTTTGATTATTTTCCATCATCTTGTTTAGGTTTGTTTCAACAAACTCAAACTCTTTTGCAGTTGGTGTTATTTGCAATATTGCAGTGTCTCCACCAACTTTCAATAATCCTTCTCCTTTGTTGCATGTTACTAGAAATCCTGCTTCACCTTCACTAAGTTTGAATACTTCTTTTAGGTATTGAATTTCAGATTTATCTTGTGCTAGTAATAGCTTTGTGTCTGATGATGTTAAAACTGCTTGTACTTCTGGTTTCTCGTAGAAGTCTTGAAATCTCTGTGAAATTATTGCAAGCGATACGTTTCTTTTTCTCGCACGTCTAGCCATTGTGTTTAAGAAGTCTACAGCTTCTGGGTATGGCAATAACATCCATGCCTCATCAACCAAAACTCTCTTCTTAGCAGCTTTTCTTCTATCTTCACTGTTTTTCTTAACGTATTTTTCCCATATCCAAGAAAGTAATATTTGTTGTGCAAGTGGTCTTGCAAATCTTTCTTCTAGTTGTGATATGTCTAGGTTTATAAATAATGTTCCATCTAATAAGTCAAATGTTGATTGTCCGTCAAAGTATGCCATCTGACCATCATATTCTCTTATGTATTGTTTCATAACTTTTAGCAAATAGCTGTAATGGAATCTGTAATCAGGGTTTGTATTGCTTTCTGCATTTCTTTGTAAACGTTTATACCATGACCCAATTGTTGGCATTTTCTTTCTTGCTCTTCCTAATATGTCTCCGTTGCCTCTTCCAGCTGCTTCATATAAGCTCATTGGGTCACTTGTTATCCCATATGCTGCATACTCTTGTGCAACAGATTCTGCAATTATCTGCTTTGTTACCTCATTAATATCTTGGCTTCTTGTACTACCTCTTGCCATTGTAAGTAGCGCTTGTGTAACGTCCTCTACTTTGTTTTCTACGTTTAATACAGCTCTTTCTCTTCCTGTTATTTCGTCTTTTACAACTTCGGTTTCTATATCAAAAACATTTATAACTGTTTTTGAGTTAGGGCTTAGTACAACGTTTATTCCGCCTAAACTTTCTGCAACTATGCTATACTCACCTTCGGCATCTAGTGCTAAGCTTTGTATTCCCATAAGTACTGCAGACCTTGAAATTAAGGTCTTCATTGTTACAGATTTACCGGCACCAGACTTAGCAAATATAACCATGTTATAGTTTGTAAGTGAGCTATGGAAATTGTCAAATAATATTGGTACGCCAGTTTGTTTATTAAATCCAAGTGGAATACCTGTTGAGTGTCCAACCTCTGATGTAGTAAATGGGAATACTGTTCCCATAGATCTACGGTCAAATGTATGCGTTTTCCTTATTTTATCTTCCGCCAAAGGTAAATTGCTTTGGAAAGCCTCTTCTTGCATTGCCCATGCACTTTTTATTCCAACCAAAGATTTCGACATTTCTGTTGCTAATAGTTTAGTAAGCTTGTCTAAATCTTCCAAACTATACGCAAACAATGTAGACACAACAGATGCTTCATAAAGTTTATTAAAACCTGCTGCAATCTCATCTCTTAAGCTTTCTGCTTCATATCTTTTTTGAGCTAAGTTGCTCTCTCTATTGATATTTCCTCTATCTGCTGCAACAATTCTTTCTGTTTCTAGCTCATTTATCGTTCTATTCAACTCGTTTTGAGACCTAGATTCTTGAATTGGTGTTATATATATTGATGTATTTATGTCTCCAAACATATACATATCTCTAAATAATTCTGGAAATGTACACATTCTTGGTAATGCAGAAACGAAGAAGCTTCTAGCATATCTTTTTACATTTGATATAATCTCTAAGTGGTCAATATTACTTGCGTCTATTCCAGAAGGTGCAATTAATTCTTTTATTGTTTTCTTGTGCAATATTGGAATTTGCTCATCACTCGTATAATCATTTCTTTGAAATTGCAAATCATTATTAGTAGCTTTACGTTTTTTATTGAACATTAGCTTTCTTCTCCTTCCTTACTTTTTCTTTTGCTTTCTCTGCAACGTCTTTTCCAAGCATTGCTTCGTTTTCTTGAATTATAAGTTGTGCTAAGTTATTTATTATGTCATCTTCTGTTTCAACTTTTCTTTGATATTCTTTCTCTTTTTCTGTTTGAACTTGTGCAATTTTATCACTTGCCAAATTAACTGCGGCATCTTCTATTTGCTTGTCTAACATTTCTATTTTCTTATCCATGTAATCTGGTGCTGTTGAATATAACTCGTTGTATCCAGCTTTAATTGCCTTATCAACACCGAAAACTTCGGCATCCTCTCTGTTATATGCAAAATATAGTAAATCTGCAAGTTCTGTTGATGAAAGTACTCTTCCCATAACACCTGATACTGACAAAGTTCTTATTATAGCCTGTGCTCTTGTGTATAATTCCGAGAAAGCCATCTCTCTAACTTCATCTTTGTCAAAATCATTTTGTCCAAGTTCTTCTGAATAATATGGAATTACTATATAATATTTTTTGTTTAATATATTTCTATTTAAACTCATCTTTTCTGTGTTGTATATAATGTCTTTACCATATTCATATAAGTTTTTGTCTTTAGTAAACTCATATAAAGCTTGTTTTTTCTGTTCTGCTGTAGCATTTGGTGATGCCATTATATTTTGATATCTCATCTTTTGTCTACTATATTCTTGTTCTATTTTATCAACTTCTGCTTTATAAGTTTGGATGCTACTCTCCAAGTTAATTTTTCTTGTTTGTGTATATATTTGAACTGGGTGTGATAAGGTGTTTAAAAATTGTATAAATCCTTCTTCAACTCCAACTTTTTCTGCTTGTGACATTAAGTCGTAGTTAATACCTTGGCATTCAACAACCATTACATATCTAGCACCTTTTTTCTGTATAATCATGTTATCTTCAATTTTATCGAATTCCATGAAGTCGAAAACTGAACCAACATTAAAAGTTTTTGATGAAGATTTTTTTACTGGTTTAGACTCTGCTACTGCACTGTCTTCTTTCTCCTTTTGTTTTTCTTTAACTTTCATGTTTAAATATATAAAAATAAGTACTACTGCCAAAGCAAACATTATCGCTAGCATTACATATAATATAATCGTTAAAAATGATGTATTATCTGTCATTTGTATTTTCCTCCTTATCATCATAGATGTAAATTTTGTTTCTCTTTTGTTTAAATTTTATTGCTCTTTTTATTACATCATCCACGTTTTCGCCGCCCACAACTTTAGTTGCCTTTAATATACCTATGTTTGGTACTTTTAACATTCCTATTGAATACCCAATTAATGCACATAATACAACCATAGCAATTCCAACAACGGTTAGGCTCATTAGCTTAAATATTAAATAAAATATTAATCCAACGCCAACTCCTACTGCACTATATATTAAGCTTTTTGTTGTAAAAATGAATAGAATTCTACCTTCTCCTTTTACATTTCTAGGCACATTATATGTTCCCATAGACTTCCTCCGTTTTAACATAATATTATATATTAAATTATAGCACATATTGTAACAAAATGTAACCTAAAAACAAAAAAAAGTGCATTTACATGCACTTTTAATTTTATTGTAATACTTATGTAATACTCGTGTAATATTATTTTACAGCTGTTGCTAATGAGTAAATAACTTTTACTAATGATGTTCCAGCAAATACAAGAACAGCACCAACTACATATGGTATCATTGTTTTCTTGTATTCTGCTTTTTCTGAAGCACTACCAATCATATATTTAATACCAATAACCAATAATACTATTACTGCTATAACAATACCTACTATTTGTATAATATTAACAATATTTCCACCAACTTTTGTTATTTGGCTATCAGCATTTCCATTAAGATTTTGATTTTCTATATTGCTTATAGTAGTATTTAAGTTGACTGCAGCAAATGCTGTTGTTGCAATACTTGCTACTAACATTATTGCTAATAATAGTGTAGATATTACCTTTATAGATTTTTTCATGTTTATTCCTCCTTATTTTTCTATTTTATTAAAGCTTACTTTCGTAAGAATATTAATAACTATTTTATTATGCAAGCGGTTGTAATAATTGAAGTAGTAGTCTCCATATTCCAAATGCCCCAAATATTATAACACATCCAACTAGATAAACTATTAGATTTTTCTTTACATCTGCCTTTTCGCCTAGGCTTCCTGTTACAAATTGTATTCCTAATACAATTCCCCATATAAATGCTACTGCAATTCCTATTACTAATAGAACATTATATAATGTATTTGATCCTTCTTTGAGAGCATCATTGTTTATAACATTTCCTCCGTTTTCACCATTATTTACAAAGCCTTCTGCTCTATTCATAATATCTTGTAATGGTCCTGCATATGCATTAGGTATGAATAAATTAAATAATATAATAAATATTACCATAATATTTATTAATAGCTTTTTATATTTCTTCATATTTTAACTCCTATATTACCTATTATACTACATGTTTAGCAGTTTTTCAACTGTTTTTTATTATTCACCTATTGCTTGCGATGTTAAATCGTTTACTATACGTATAATAGTTCCTACAGCTACAATAAGCACTGTTCCCACCAAGAACGGAATCATCGATTTTTTGTAATCTGCTCTTTCTTCAACACTTCCAGTCATATATTTAATTCCAAGCAGTCCAATTACAATTATTGATAATATAACTCCTATAGTTTGTATTGTTGTTGCAATTATTCCCACCATATTTGTAAACTTTTCTGGTACTTCTTCAGTGCTATTATTAGGATTATAATCATTTGGATCAATTATATCAGCATATGATATTGTCGCCATAAATGACGATACAGTAATTATAATTAACATTATTATACTAAAAATTTTTACTTTTCTCTTCATTTTCTTCCCTTTTTTCTGGATTTTCTTATTCAATTATATAGAATAAAAATATTTTAGTCAACTATTTTTTGTTAATATTTCATAATATTGTGCAATTAATTCATCTAATTCAATACTCAACTGATAAATTATGCTATAATCTTCTCCATTTATTATGCTTTCATTAAGTTTCTCTCTTAATTTACAAATTTTATCATTTAGCATTTGTTTTTCTCCTTTTTCTCCACACATTTTTCCTTTATTTCAAAATACCACATATATAGTCTAGAGTCAAGGATTTTCAATGGTTTACGCCGTTTTTCGTGTTGCATTTTTCCACTTATTTTTTTAATATTTTTTCTTTTATAATGTTATTTTTTATATTCTATTATTATACATCAGAAAGCAATAAAATTTGACAAATAAATTCGACTTCATATTTTATAATATAACAGCTAATTATTCTAAAAAAGGTCAAACATCTTCTTTCCAAAATATCAATATTTGTTCTTGGTTTGAGCTCCTAACGGACTCCTCAACAAGCAAACTTCCAATTGAATTTTGAAAAGAAGATGTTTTGGTCATTTTAATATATGTCGAAAATTATTTTTTACCTTTTATCACAGACATAATCATTTTGTCTTCTGTGAATATTTCATTTAGTACTTGTTTTGCATATTCTGCATCTATTTCTTCGAATTTATCCATGTATTCGAAGCTGTTTATTCCTTTTATATAATCTGATGTGAACATTCTGCCGATGTCTGCTACATTGTTGTATTCTACAGCATAGTCACCGTATATTTTCTTTTTTATTCTTTCAAATTCTCGCACATTAATATCGTTGTTTTTCATTTCTTGTATTTTTTCTGCAATTTTTTCATATACTTTTTGTGGATTTTTTGACTGACCTCCGATTAGTACATGTGAATATTCATTTCCAAATTCATATTCTAAATCTGGCTGAGATAATAAATATCCTTCTTTATATAGCTCATTGTATAAATTAGAGCTTTTTCCTATTAACATGTTTAGTATTATTTCAATTGCGATGTGTCTTTTTACAACTTCATTATATTTATCTTTAATATTGTCTTTGAAACCTATCATGAATAATGGCAAGCTTACTTCCATTTCTTTTTCTGCATATTTTTTATTTATTTCTAGCTTTTCTTCTGGATATATTCTTGTTATTTCTCCACGTGCTTCGTTGTCTTTTAAACGTTTCTTTATCTCTGCAAAAATTGCTTCTGGTTCAAAATCTCCAACAACGGTCAATACCATGTTGCTTGGATGATAGAACGTGTTATAACATTTATACAACATCTCCGGATTTATTCCAGATATAGTCTCAACTGTTCCTGCTGTATCTACTTTGATTGGATTTTTCTCGTACAAACAATCCATAGCATTTATATATAACTGCCAGCCTGGATCATCATCATACATTCCTATTTCTTGTCCAATTATTCCTTTTTCTTTTTCAACATTTTGGTCTGTGAAATATGGATTTTGTACATAATCCATTAGCTCGTCTAATCCCTCATAGAAATGGTCTGTACATTCAAACAAATATGCTGTATGGTCGTTTGTTGTATATGCATTTGCATCTAATCCAAGAGCCATTAATACATATAAACTATCTACACCATTTTTTTGTTCGAACATTTTGTGCTCTAAGAAATGTGCAACTCCATCTGGAATTACTACTTTCTCTCCTGTTGTGCTATCTATAAACGTATTATCTATTGAACCAAATTTTGTGGCCCAGATAATATATTTTTTCTGAATTTCTTTTTTAGGAATTATTATAACTTGCAAGCCATTTTCCAGCTTTTCCATATAGCATTTTTCTTTAATATTTTTGTTTTCTATTTCTCTCATAAACTTTTCCTTCCTGTTTTATTCTATTTACTCAAAAAATATATAGTGTTAATAGTAACATTTTGTGCAACTTTAACTATCTGCTCTTTTGTAACGTTTTCTATTTTGCCGATATATGTTGCAATGTCGGCATTTTCTTGCTCCATTTCTTTTCCGAAATAATAAGAAATTGTCGAATCTTGTTCATCTTCCATAGATTTAAAACTTGCAACTATAAGCTGTTTGGCATTCTTCATATCGGTCTCATCGAAATTACCTTGTTTCATGTCATCTATTTGTTTCTCGATTATTTCAAGAGCTTTTTCATAGTTTTTCTGTTCTATTCCACTTCTTATTACTATGCTGTTTTTGTTTTTAATATATAATGAACCTGCACTATATGCTAAGCTTGCTTTTTCTCTTACATTTTGGAACAATTTTGAGTTTGCTCCACCACCTAAAATGGCATTATAAACTGACGCTACCGCTTTATCTTCTGGCTCAAGTTTTGTAACATCTAGTCCTATTACAAGTTTTCCTTGAGAAACATCCATTGTTTCTCTTACAACCTTCTCTGCCACTGGTTCTTTTACTTCATTTTCTACATATACATCAATATTTCTTGGCTGAACATTTTTCTCATTTATTTGTTTCTTGATTATTTCGTCCACATTGTTTTTTCCTTCTGAGAAATTTCCAGACACAAAAATATCTATTTTACTGTTTTGTAGCATCTCTAAATATACATTGTATAATTCTTTATTTGTAATCTTGTCCAAATCTTCCTCATAACCATACGTAAACAAACCGTATGGCTCATCTTTATACATTTCTTCTATACATCTAGAATATGCATATGCACCTTTATTATCTTTTCTACTTCTGATTATTTGTCTTAGATTCTCTTTTTCACTATTAAAATACTCTTCATTAAACATTCCATTTTCAGTAAGCGGACTAAATACTATGTCAAATAGCATTTGAGTACTTTGTTCTAAAACATTTTCTTTTTCATACAAAAATTCGTCATTTAAAGATTCCATATAAAATTTGAATACACTATCATTGCATAGTTTATCTATTCCACAGTTAAAATCTGCACCATATAACTCTTCTAATTTTATATTTATATCTTCTTGTGTCTTTAATTTGTTTGTCCCTCTTCTAAGAATAGCAAGCATTAGTGCATTCTCTGTAACATGCTTTCTATCAAGTTTTGAAGTAAGATATATTGCCAATAAATTTGTTTTATATTTTTTTGTATTTATTTTATGAAGCTTTACGCCTTCCATTAATTCTGTGGTAGTAATCGACATATTATAAATTCCTTTCCATATTCATTTTACTAAAAGTCTATGCTAACAAACTTTTTACTACTTCGTTTATTCTTTTTCCATCAGCTTGAGCACCTATTGCAGCCTTTGCTTCTTTCATTACAGGTCCCATGTCTTTCATAGATGTTGCGTTTAATTTCTCTATTACCTTCTTAACTTCTGCAACTAATTCTTCGTCAGTTAATTGTTTTGGTAAATATTCTTCTAGAGCTTTTATTTCTTCGTTTGCCTTTTCTATTAAATCTTCTCTATTTGCTTGTTCGTATTCTGCAATTGCATCTTTTCTTGTTTTTACTTCTTTAGCAACAATTCCTAATATTTGCTCGTCACTAACTTCTATTCCCTTGTCTTTTTCAATTTGTAATATTGCTGTTCTAACCATTTGAACTGCGTTCTTCTTGTTTACATTTTTTGTTTTCATAGCATCTTTTAAATCTTCTAATAATTTTTCTTTTAACATTTTATCCAACTCCTTTATATTTTATTTAATTTTAAATACAAAAGCGCTTCCAAAATATTACATATATTTTGAAAACGCCTCTTTTCTCTTATTAATAATTAAAATTTTCTTTTTCTAGCTGCCTCTGACTTTTTCTTTCTCTTTACACTAGGTTTTTCATAATGTTCTCTTTTGCGTACCTCTTGTAATACTCCATTTCTGGCACATTGTCTCTTAAATCTTTTTAAGGCATCTTCTATATTTCCATTATTTACTTTAACTTCTGACATTGATATTCCCCTCCTTCCGGTGCGCTGTAGCATTCGTATGGGATTTTATATGTTCTAATTTTCTTAGCACATAAATCTTTACATGCCTATTATTATAAACTACTTGCTTCATTTTTGTCAATAGGAGTTGGCGTTTTTTATAAAAAAAGTATAGTCATAAAAAATTACTTTTGTCTTGTAAATATATATGGACTTTTCTTAATTAAATATGTTATACTCTTTTTAAAATTATAAAATGAAAGAAGGAATATTATGAGAGCACCATATCAAACATTAACCATTCTATATAAAAAAGAAAATAAACAAATCAAATTCGCAATATTTTATAGAAATTCTCATCCCATTTGGCAATTTGTGTCTGGTGGAGGTGAAGATAATGAAACACCAATCGAAACAGTGGTAAGGGAAATAAAGGAAGAAACGTCTCTAATTATTGATAAAAACGAAATTAGACAATTAGATTCAAGGACAACCATTCCTGTTTTAAATATAACCGGAAAATATACCTGGGGAGATAGTGTATTCGTTGTTCCAGAATACACATTTGCAGTAGAGTTAAAAAACTATGATATAAAACTCTCAAATGAGCATAAAGAATACAAATGGGTAGAATATAATGAAGCAATGGAAAAGCTAAGATATGATAGTAATAAAACTGCTTTATGGGAATTAAATGAAAGGCTCACTAAAAAGTAAAACTAAAATTATTTCTTAATTTAATTAAATAATTGAAAGGATAATAATACTATGAAAAGATACTTTATTGTAAATGAATATTTTGGTTCAAGAGTATACGACTCCAAGAACAAAACAGAAGAATATTATAATTCCGAGGATACAGAAAAAATAAGAAATAAATTGCATGGAAATTTTATTGAGATAGATCACAAAAGAACTAATCAATTAAGCTCACCATTAAAAATTTCAATGAATATAACAAAAAAGTGTAATCTCAGATGTAAGCAATGCTTTACAGAATCTGGTATCTGTCTGGAAAACGAATTAAACACAAAAGAAATATATAGCCTCTTTGATCAAATGAGAGAGTTTGGAACATTTTTCATATGTTTAGGTGGTGGAGAGCCTCTAACTAGACCCGATTTATTGGATATATTAGAATATGGGAAAAATAAACAACTTGCAGTGTCTGTCGTGTCCAATGGTTTATTATTAACAAAAGAATATATTGAACAATTAAATAAACAAAATTTAGATACTTTTTGGATCAGTTTAGATGGCTTAGAAAAAAATCATGAAGCTCTAAGAGGAATTGGAACATATTCTAAAGCACTGAACGCATTAAAACTATTGCGAGATAATTTTAATGGTAAAAAGGCCATAAGAGTTACATTAAACAAAAATAATTTTAACGAATACCGTGAATTAATTAAATTAGCTGAACAACATAAATTTGATTTAATTAGAATAACTCCATTAATCCCTTATGGACGTGCCAAAAATGAAAATTTAGAAATAACTCAAGATGAATACATAGATTTCCTAAAAGAGATACGTCAAATAAAGGCAAATATAGAAATCATTTATCCAGAAAAAATAACAAAAATCAAGCCTTGGATTGGAACAAATGGTTTTGGCTGTCATTGTGGTAAAGAAGCAATGTGGGTAGATGCAACCGGAAATTGTTCGCCTTGTTACTTTTGGGGAGAAGAATACAATATCGGAAATATCAAAAATCAAAAATTTATAAATATTTGGAACAAATCTTTAGAAAAATCTGTTATAAAAGGAAATGATACTTGTAAAAACTGCAAGCATTACTCAATATGTAGAAGTGGATGTAGGGCTCGTTCACTATATTTATTTGGAAATTTAGATGATATAGATCCTTTATGTCCATTGAAAAAAAACAAATAGATTTAAGCCTCCATTCCAAGTAGGAATGGAGGCTATATAATTAAAGTTTCTTTTTACTTTTTATTACTTCAAAAAAAAGCTTGTGCGCTTCCGGGTAAGACAAGAGTTGAGGCTCATTATCGAAAAAACCTATTTCTGCCATTTCATAGTTTGGCAAATCTGTTAACTCAATAACTTCGGCAAAACATAATAATGCATATTTCGATATTTTATAAACACAAATCGGTTCAATGTTAGCTTTTACGACACCTGCCTCCTCATATAATTCTCTCTCTGCTGCAGTCCTCCAGTTTTCTCCATGTTCAATATGTCCTCCTGGAATTTCCCATGTATTCTTTCCTTTCATTCGACTATAAATCCACTTCTTTTTATATCTTGTAACACATACTATACGAGTATATTCCTTTTCACTTATGCTATCTAGCTCTAATATCTCTATTTTAGCCATTCTGTTTTCTCCTTGCATTTGCAAATTATCTTATTAATGCATTCTGTACAGTTTCTGCCAAATGTTCTATATTTCTCTCATTATACTCGCATACATAACATGGTAAAGAGGATAAATATTCAACACCATTTTGGGGTTGATAGAATCCCAAATCATCTACAGCAATATCTGTCAAAAAAGCTGTAGTATCATGAACAAGTGGTAAACTCTGAGAAATAAAAAATTGAGCATAAGTCTTAGAAGCTTGCAATGAAAATCTAATACTATTCAATCTAGGATTATATTGTGGAATAATCACAATTTTAATTTTTACAGACGGGATAAATTTGCAATGATTCAGCTCTGCCAGTTCTAGTGGTGTAAGAATAATACGATTTTCCTCTAGCGATACTCTATCAGAGTATTGAACACCTTGTCGTTCTGCAATCTCCAAATATTTTTGATTTTGAATTTGAGTAGCAAAGCTCTTATTCATTCTAATAAAAACATTTTTGATGATTCCAAGTGCTTCAATTTGATGTTCGCTTTCTATATACTTAATAGCTGCAGTATCATTATTCACAAAATTGAAACCATTATTTAACAAATCCAGCATGCATGTTGTTTTTCCAGCCAACCGTGAGCCCACAAACATTACTCCATCACCATCTTTTTCCACACAGGAAGAATGAATACCAACATACCCATTCATTACAAGTAATCTATTAAAAAGATTACTTGTAAAATACTGAATAGTTAAATTTCTATTTGCTATACAATCAGCTTTAAAATTAGATATATAACAAATTCTTTTACTATTATCAATCCAGCAATCTAGTGTTGAATAATTAAACCATTTATCCACCATCTTATGATAAATACCATCAATCGTTCTTATTTGAGCAGTTACGCATAAAGTATAAGTGGGTGATTTTGAATTTTCAAAAATAAGCTTTGTACTCTTACAAAAATGTTCCTTAATTACATTCTCAAACTCATCATCACAAATAACATTCAAACAAACATTCCGATGAACTAATGCAAAAGTTTTCATACTTAGTCTCTCCTTTAATTATAATAATGTGGAAGAAAAATTTTTCCTCCCTATCATCTAATTGTCATACAATTTGCATTATATACTCTAATATATTGGTTGTCAATTCTTTATTTTTGGTAGTTATCTTGGTATAAACGGCTCCTATAAGTAATTAAATCTTTCTTAGCCAATCTTCCAACTATAAAACTCATTGGAATTTTTTCTGTTTGAGATATTTTTTCTAATTTATTTTTCTCTATCTTTCCATTAATAATTTCGTTCCAAACATTTTCCGGAATCATTACTTCTAATGCAAATTTATCTGCTTTCTCTTCTTTTTTCTCATTTCCGTCTATAATAATTTTGTTTTTTCCTTCATTATAATCTGATTTACAATGTCCTAATTCATGGAATAGTTCGAAAAAAAATGAATCCTTGTCCGCATAATTATCCGTAACATACACCGCTGGTTGTCTTCCTTTAACTTTAAAACAACCTCTTATTTTTGTTCCTGGGAGAGTCTTTTCACACACAAAATATATTCCATATTTATTTAATAGTTCTTTTATTTTTTCTAATTCAAATCCTTCTTTATATGCTAATTCTTTTAAATCTTTTATTAAAAACATTAGATTATAGCTGTTGTATTCATTTACATCTTGCTCTTTTATTATTTCATCACAACGGGCAATCCATAATGCAATCTTATTAAAATCATTTCCTGATTTTTTAAATAATACTTGTTCTTCCAATTTTGGTACTACTTCAAAGTCTTTTATCTTTAAAAAATCTAATAAGTCTATACATATTTGTAATTCGTCTGTCTCGTCCTTAAATTTTATCCATTTTCTTTTTTTCAGTTCATTAATATAATATTTTTTTATTATTTCTTCTTTAATATGTTGTAAATTGCCATATTCTTTTAGAATACTTTCTTTAAGTATACGCGAATTTTCCACACTTATAATGAAACTTGATTTTATTCCAGTCAATCTCTCTATGTTTGCAGCCATTTCTAAAGTTATATTTGTTTTTCCATTTAATATTTCGTTCATATGTTTTTGTGTAATTCCCATTCTCATTGCAAATTCTGTTTGTGATATATTGCTATATTCTAAGTAGTCTTTTAAATATTTTCCAAAATAAATCATCTTAACCTCACCCAACCTTTACCATAATGGTTTGATGTATTATAACATATTAGGTAATAACATTCAACGCAAAATAAAAAATATGTGCATTTCTACACATATCCTTTTGTTTATATTCCTTTGCTTTTTTCTCTTTCTTCTATGAAGTCTTCTATTACTAATTTAATTACTGTTGCTACTGGTACTGCTAAGAACATACCAATTACTCCGAAGTATGCTCCACCTAGTGTTACTGCAAATATTACAAGTAACTGGCTAATTTCTAGTGAGTCTCCTACTATTTTAGGATTTATTATGTTTGCATCTATTTGCTGTAGTATTACTACAACTACCGTCATTAATAAGGCTTTTCCAATTCCGCCTGTTAATACCGTAATTAGTATTGCAATTACAACTGCTACTATCGCTCCAAAGTATGGTATTAGGTTAAATAGTCCTATCATAAAGCCTAACAGTACTGCATATTTTACTTGTAGTATTGATAATGCAACCGATACTAATACTCCTACTAATATTGCATCTAGTACCTGGCTTGTTAGGAATTTGAAGAATACACTGTTTGATTTCATGAAATATTTTTTTATTTTTTCATATGCATTTTTTGAAGCAACTGCTTTTGTAAATTTAGATAAGAATCTTATTATTGCGTTTCTCTGTGCTAATATGTATACGGAAACTATTACTGCTATGAATGCATCTAGTATTGTCTCCATAGCACTTATGAAGCTTTTAATATATTGCTGAATTCTTTCCATATTGAATAATGCTGTAAAATCAATATTTTTTATGTTATTTATTATTTCAGTGGCTTTTTCGCTTCTTAGTATGTTATCTTCTGGAAGTTCATTTATTTTTTCTGTAACGCTATTGTAATAGCCTGGTAAATTTGTAAATAAGTCTGACAAACTTTGTACTACAATTGGAATTATTACGTTTAAAATTATTACAATTACTATAAGTGCAATTATGTATGTTGTTAATATACTTAATCCTCTTGCATGTTTGTTTACGAAGCTTTTTTTCTTCGATTTTTTAAATAATGTTTCTATGCTTCTACATGGCATGTATAATATATATGCTATTAATAATCCTATACAAAATGGCATTATTGCTCCAAGTATATTTCCTATTATTTGAGCCACTCCTGCTAAATTTCCTAATATATTATAGGCTGCTATTATCGCTACTGCAAGCGAAAACCAGAATAACCATAGCTTTATATCGTTCTTTTCTTTTTTCATATTGATGTACCCTTTCTTAACTTTATTATAGTTCTATATCTAGCTCAACCGGACAATGGTCGCTTCCAAATATTTCTGTATGTATTTTGCTGTCTTGTATTTTTTCTTTTATTGAAGCTGATGTTATAAAATAGTCTATTCTCCAGCCTGCATTGTTTTCTCTGGCATGGAACATGTATGACCACCATGAATAAACTCCTGCTTTGTCTGGATACAAATATCTAAATGAATCCACAAAACCTGCATTCAATAGACTTGTCATCTGCCCTCTTTCTTCATCTGTAAATCCCGCATTATGTTTATTGGACGTTGGATTTTTTAAATCTATTTCGTTATGTGCAACATTCAAATCTCCACATAAAATTACTGGTTTTTTTGTGTTTAATTCTTTTAAATATTCTCTAAAATCATTTTCCCATTTCATTCTATATTCTAATCTTGTGAGCTCTCTTTGTGAATTTGGAGTATAACAATTTACAAGATAAAATTTTTCAAATTCTAATGTTATCACACGTCCTTCTTGGTCATGTTCTTCTATATTAATTCCGTAAATTACTTTTTTAGGCTCTATTTTAGAGAATACTGCTGTACCAGAATAGCCTTTTTTCACAGCACTATTCCAATATACGAAATATCCATCTGGCTTATAATCAATTTGACCTTCTTGTAATTTTGTTTCTTGAATACAAAATATATCCGCATCTATGCTTTCAAAAAAGTCGTTAAACCCTTTATTCATAACTGCTCTTAATCCATTTACGTTCCAAGATATTAGTCTCATGTTCTATCCTCCTCAAAACTCAAAGTTGGAAAAAAATTAAATTTTGACAAGGAAAACGAAATCTAAAAGGCAAGGACGTATACTTTGTGTATGTAACCACGTTTTAGACAAGATTTAACGTAGACAAAATTGTAATTATTTTTCAACTAGGTACATTTTACTATATGTAACTCCAAATAGCAAGCCGAATACAATAATTGCGCTTAAAATAAGTTTTCTTATCCTAAGCGCAATTGATTATTTTGCATTGAAATATACGTTTCCGCCAATGTACTCACCTGAAGCATATCCTGCTGATCTAAATGATAAGTAATTGTGGTTTCTTTTTCCGTTTAATGCGTCTGTAACTGCTTGTGCAACTACAGATGAATAGTTACCGTTTAATCTCCTTTTCCAATAACTATCTATTGAATAACAGAACTGTCCCGGAGCCTTGTATTGGCTTAATGGATCTGAACCATTTTTTGCCCATCTTGAGCTCTCTGCTCTGTTACATGCTGTTGTTATAACAGCTAAAGCACCCTGGTAGCTTGAGCTACATTCTTGTGCTGTTATGGCACATAATAAGTCGAATTCCTCACTTGAATATGTCCATACACCATTACTATAAGAAACTGATGAGCTTCTTGTGCTTCTGTTTGTTATAGTTTTTCTAATTTCTATAATTTTGTCAACTGGTTCTTCTATTATGTTAGAAGAAATTTCTGTTCTTTCAATTTCAACATCATTTTGATATTTTACTTTGTAAGTTACTTCTTTTAATCCGTCTTTACCTTTTTGTACAACGGTTTCTCTTTTATTTGAGTCATTGTTTGAAACATCTTTTGTAATTGTTTCGTATGGAATTGTTACTTGTACTGTTTCTAATTTTTCTACGATTGAATCGTAAGTTTTTAATAAAGTTTCTACTGTAACATTCTCTGATGTTTCTGCATTTTCAGCAACTTCAACTGTTTGTTGTTCATCTTTAGATATTTTTATTGTTTTATTGTCTGATAATTCGCTATCTTCATTTGGTATAACACTTTCCTCTGGTAATAATATTATGTGGTTTTCATCTAATATTTCTGATACCTTTGTTTTAGATGTTGTTACATTCATTATATAACCATTTGAAAGAATTATTTTAACGTTGTAAAGTTTAGCATTTGACGCCATAACTCCAACGCCCATTACGAATAGTAGTATTAAGCAAATACCAATTATTTTACGTATTGGATTTTCTGCTTTTTTTGCTTTCTTCATATATTTTTAGTTCCTCCTTTTGAAACAACGTCTTTATTATACCATTTTTTTCTTAACATGTCAAATTTGGCACTATCCGTGCTATTCTTAGAGGCACAGTCACTGGAAATTTTGTCCAATTTTACCAGATTGTCCTATTATATAATATGACTGACTTTGAAAAAATATTACTACTTTTTTAATATTTTTTTGTTGTAAACATATTTTATATATGATATAGTATAATCAAATTTATTATAGGAGGTAATCACTATGGTAGTACTAATTATAATTGTTGTTTTGGTTGCTATTGTTATTGCATTAATTGTTATGCGCAATAACCTAGTAGTAGCAAGACAAAGAGTTAAAAATGCTTGGAGCCAGATTGATGTACAACTTCAAAGAAGATTTGATTTAATCCCAAATCTTGTTGAAACAGTAAAAGGCTACATGGCACATGAATCTGATGTTTTAGAAAAAGTTACAAGCTTACGTTCTTCGTGGACAAATGCTAAAACAGTTGAAGATAAAGCAAGTATTGATAGTTCTCTTTCAAGTACATTAAAAACAATTATGGCTCTTTCTGAAAATTATCCAGATTTGAAAGCCAATACAAATTTCATGAATTTGCAAGATGAATTATCTAAAACAGAAGATAAACTTTCTTATTCAAGACAATTTTACAATGATACTGTTACAAAATATAACACACAATTAGAAGTTTTCCCTTCAAATATTGCTGCTGGCTTATTTGGATTTAAACCTGAAGCTTTATTCGAAGTAGACAATGCAGAAGCTCGTAAAAATGTAAAAGTAGATTTTGGAAAATAATACTAATGTAAAAACACCTTATTGAATTTATTTATCAATAAGGTATTTTTATTGTATTATTCTTCAATGTTATATAATTCTTCTGCATTTCTATATGTTGATTTTGCAACTTCTTCTAGTGTAAGTCCTTTTAATTCTGCAATTTTTTGTGCTGTATATTTTACATTTCTCGAATCATTTCTAGTACCTCTTACAGGTTCTGGTGCTAAATATGGGCTATCTGTTTCTATTAACATTCTGTCAATCGGTATCATGTCTATTATTTCTGGTGCATTTTTTGAATTTTTAAATGTTACAGGTCCGGCTATTGATATATAAAAACCTAGTTTTAAGGCTTCTTTTACTAGTTCTCTATTAAATGGGCAACAATGGAATACACCTTTTTTATTTACTGGATTTTGTTTTAGTATTTCTAGTGTATCCATTACAGCTTCTCTAGTATGAATTGCTATTGGCAAATTCATCTCATTTGCAAGTTTTATTTGCTCTATGAATGCATACATTTGAATTTCTTTATTTTCTTTATTCCAGTAATAATCTAGACCAATTTCACCAATTCCAACTAGCTTATCTTTTTCTTTCTTTCCCCTCTTATACTCTATTATTAGTTTTTTTAACTCATCTATATCTTTTTTCGTTTCTTCGATACTTTCTTTAACATCATTTGGAGAAATTCCAGATGTTGTATAAATATAATCGTATTTTTCTGAAAGTTCCATCCCCTTTTTAGAAGATTCTAGACTATACCCTGCACTAATAAATTTTGTAATGTCTGCACTATAAATTTTTTCGATTATTTCTTCTCTATCTTCATTAAATTTCTCATCATCATAATGAGCATGTGAATCAAAAAACTCCACTTTTAATCTTCCTTCCACTCAAAACTTGCTAAAATAATTAAATTCTATCAAAATAGGCATTATTTACAAAGCATAGACACAAATCTTTTATATTTTTCAACATTGTAGACACACCTAACTCTAGACAAATTTATAATTATTTTTCAGCATTATCATTAAAACAGTATATTTACAGTTGCAACCGCATATTTTTCTAAATGTGATATGCTCACATCTATACTTTCTATTTTTGCAAGTTCTTTTTCAACCTCTTTTGTTAGTGAAATAAATTTCACACTTGGTCTTCCATTTTCGTCATTTGTAGTCTCTATGTTTTTCCATGATATAGAATATTTGTCTTTTATAAGTGTTGATATAGCCTTAAAGGCAGCCTCTTTTACGGCAAACCTTGCAGCATAACTTTGATATTTGTTTTTTTTCTTACTTTCACAGTATTGTATTTCGTTTTCTGTATAAACCCTATCCAGAAAATTATCTCCCATTTCGTCTATAGAACTTTTTATTCTTTCAACTTCAATTATATCTATTCCAGATTTTATCTGCATGTTTATTTTTCTCCTTTTCATAGAGTGCTATTTTACTTGAAAAAAGTTAAACATTGTCAAGTAAATTTAGTGGACTTTCATATATATTATATAATCATTTTGAATGAAATTTAAAATAGCCACAATTGTGATTTTTCATTTTTAAAATATTTTGAAAATACTAATTATATTCATAATTAGCAATATTGCAAGTATTGCTACAATTATTTTATTTGTGCTAGCTGTTTTCTCTATGTTTAAGTTTTTATATAATAAATCGTATTTGTTTTTTACTTGCTTAAAAATTGCATCCATTTTTAGTGTTTTTGTCCATTCATTTTGTAACAAACTGCCCAAATTGTCGTTTGTAATTTCTTCTATCCATGTTGTTTGTGCAAATTTTATGAATTCTTCTTTTGCACTTTTCGATTTTTTCTCAAAATCATAGTTTAATTTTTTCAAGCTTATTTTTTTGTACAAATTATATATATACTGATATAAATATTGTCTTTCAAATTCACTTTGTCTTTTAGTACAATTTTCTAAATTTATATCTGATGTTAATAAAACTGTTCCGACATTACTACAGCCATAGATTTCGTTTTTAGATTTTTCTACAATTCCAACTTTATTAGCAAGGCTTTCATTACAACTATCAACTATATAGTCTGCCTTTTCGACATTTACAAATTTATAAAATTCCTTTTGTAATAATTCTATATTTGTATTATCATTCCAGTCTTCTTGTCCTATACAAGCATATGAATATGTAATAAATCTGTTTGTATCTATATTCATTTTTGCAGCTTCTTTATTTTCGCCTGTAATTTCTGTAATTAAATCTGTAATTTCTTTTATAGTGTTAAATCTGTCTGTTTGAATTTTTATGTTTTCATACCCTCTATAATCATAAGCTTCAGATTTTATGTCTCTAAATTTATAATTGAAATTACATATGTTGGCAAGGCTGTTTTCACCTTCTAGCATTGTTTTCATAAGCATAAAGCATATGCCAGTATTAAAACAAACTAGTGTTATATTGGTTATATCAAAAAATATTCCGTCTCTTTTTCCTGCTTTGCCTTGTATATCTTCATTTAACGAATATTCAAACATCGTACATGGGTATTCTGTTAAGAGTGTGGCTTGAGTTGCTACGTCTAAATCATAGAACTTTGTAAGTTTACTTCTGTTCAACCCCATAGTCCAAAACATTGTATTTCTAACCTTTGGCAAGAAATATGAATATAAATCTTCGTCTTTTTCCTTGTCGAAAGTTTTCATCTCAAAGCTTGGATTTTTTAACAAGCTTAGAAAGTACCTGTTTAAATTTTTTTGTTTTATTATATATGGGTATATGAAGTACGTGTATTGATACTTAGTCTTTAGTTCCATTTGCATTTCTCCTTTTTAAGTTCTTCTAACTGAAAACGCTAAATTTTGGCAGTGTAAATACATTTAAAAGGCAACTTTACATGTTTTGTAATTGCATTTTAAATAAACTTGACATTGCCAAAATTTAAATTTTTCAACTTTTTATTTTGTATAATAATTTGCATTAGCATCTTCTGCTAAGTGCCATGTTCCAATAAAGTCTATTACTGGATTATTTTCTAGTGTAAGTGTTGGGGCTACCGTTGTTTCGCCTTTTGAATTAATTGCTCCCCATTTTCCGTCTTTTTTTACTGCCACATATCCAGAATTATTTTGCTCTGTTGCATCATCGTAAATATAGTTTACAACTACAACATTATTTTTGTCTACATAACCGTATTTTCCATCTTTCTTTGCCAAGAATAATGTATTATTTGTTAAAATTTCTGTATTTTTCTTTTCTTCAAATTTAAAATTATAATATTTATAATCTGAATTTATTCTAACTTTCATGTAGCCTTGATCTGTGTTAATTTCAGATACTATTCCAGATAATTTCAAGTTAAAATTTTTATCATATAAATCTGTTTCAACTTTCTCAGATTCAGCTTCTATAATATTTGCCGTTTTTACATATGTTATAAATTTATAATTGTAATCAATTTTTATATTGTTATCATCATCTATTACACCTTGTTTTCCGTCTTTTTGAGCAATGTAATAATTTTGATAAATGTTTTTCAAAGAATCAAATTGTGGTGCAACTTTTTCTTCTCCTGTTAATGTTGCAATTCCATATTTTCCACCTTTTACAACTACCATGTTGCTACTATCCATTGAATTTACATCATCATAGTTTAAGTCGGTTGATGTATTATCTTTTACATTCACAATCTTCCAAGAACCACTTTGTTTTGCTATATAAGTGCTTTCGGCATATACATTCTTAATTTCATCATATTCGATTGGAAGTAATATTTTTTTACTTGTTCCAATTACTCCAAGTTTTCCTTCAGAATTTTTTACAATATATCCATTTTCATATTCGTTCGTTAATGATTTGATATCTGCATATTCGTTATCTATTATTACAGAACCTGTCGAGCTTACAAGCCCTTTCTTGCCATCTTTTGTTGTAATTAAACTATTGCTAATTCCTATAAGTGGCTCTATGCTCTCGTAATTACAGTCTAGAAGTACTTTCCCTGAAAGGTCAATCAATCCATATTTATTATCTTTTTTTACTCTTAAACAACTTTTTTCATACCATATATTATTTTGCTGATCATAATTTTGAATTGCTTCAACCTGGTCGTATGTGCTAAATAGTTGCTCGTTTTTTTCATTTACTGCCTTTGTTTTGTATGTTCCATTTGTATAATCTACATCATATGTTACTATAAATACAGCCTTGTCCTTGTTTGGAACAACAACCATTTCATCATAACCTGGTGTAATTACTGTGTTTCCAGATGAATCAATTATGCCCCATTTATTGTTTGTAAATGCAGAATAATATGCCATTGCAACTTTCTTCTCGGTTGTTTCAGCTTTTGGTTGCATTAATTTTATGAAAACTGCTACAAACATTATTATTACTAAAAATGCTATTATAACAGCAATAACTTTTTTTATATTTAGCTTATGTTCAGATCCATTATATCTTTTTCCTCTACTCATAAATGTCCTCTCTAATTTATATAATTTTTGCAAGTATAATATATCACAAAATATGGTGGAATTACAATATAAAAGAGGAGATTTTAAATCTTTTATCAAATTATTTGACTGGCACACTGATTTTTTATAGCATATTCAGTGTATGAATTATCTTTTGATATGGCTATTGACTAATGTTTCGACTAATTTTTAGTAATTATATGTTTTCAAAAAAGATTCACACTTTGTATTAAAGCATGAATCTTTTATTTTATATATTCTTTTTATGTATTTTATAAACCATTACAGTCATGTCATCTTTTTCTTTTCCGAAGTCATTGTCTATGGCTTCTTTTAATATTAAATCTGCCATTCTCTGTGCATCATCTGTTTCTATTTCTTCCAATATTTCTTGCATCCATAAGTCCTTGCTTATGTATTCTTTGTTGGATTCTAGTATTCCATCACTGCACATTACAACTATATCTCCGTCTTGAAGGTCGTAGTTATATTCTACTAAATCTATATTGTTTAGTATTCCTGTTGGTAACGAAACTGATTTTAGTGTTTCTACATTTCCTCCTCTTTTTACAAATGTTGGGCAAGCTCCATTTTTTATAAATTTCATATTGCCTTTATACAAGTCTAGTATGCTTACATCCAGCGTTGCATACATATCCTCGTCTGTATTTGCAGATATTGTTGTGTTTACTAACTTTAGAGCTGTATCGTTGTTGAAGCCAGATTGTAGCAGTCTTTCTAGTGTTTTTATTGCAATTTTGCTACTCTTTCTCGCATCTGGTCCAGAGCCCATTCCATCGCTTATTGCAAGCAAATATTTGCCATCTTCTAGCCTTGTTTGCAAGGTTGTATCACCAGATATTATAGAGTCAAACTTCTTGGCTTTTGCAAGTCCTACTTGCATTGTAAATTCATCTTCTGATGTAAATGTGTACATACAAGTATTGTCGTTTGCTCTTAGCCCACATTTCTGTTTTTGTAAAACCATTTTTTCGTTAAATACTTTTGCTAAAATTCGTGCAATTTTTTTAACTCCACACTCTTTTCCATCCACAGAATCGCACACACCTGTGTATAACGTTATAATGTATCTACCGCTATCTTCTTGTTTCACAGTAATGTCTTTTAATTCTATTTCTTTTTCCTCTAGCAATTTTTTTACTTGCTCTTTTTGAGTTTTGTATATATCATCTTCATCTTTTGTAATTTGATTTGCCAAGTTTGATAATGCTTCAGAAACTCCATTTAATTGACTTGACATTGTTTTTTTGTTCTCGTCTAGTTTCTTTTTCCATATAAAGTTTAACTTGCTAACTCTATATGCAGAATTTATAGCTCTTACAATCTCATCAATATCGTTTTGAGCAACATAGTCATCTTCCTTAGAATCTGCACTAAATCCCATTATATAATTGTTATGGCTTGCAAATATTTTTACTATATCTTTTCTTGTAATAACTTCTCTTGCCATAAGTTGCTCAAAAATTTCATCTAAAATATTTTCGTTATTATTATAGATGTCTTCATATAATAGATTTTCTTCTTTGCCTTCCAAATTGTTATATAATTCATCTTCAAATAGTTCTTGGTTAGCCTTTTCTTGCTTTTCTAGCTCTTCGTCTGTAACAATTGTAGCAGCAGCATTTTCATACTCTCTTGCCATTGCAGAAATTGTGTTAGACATATTTGTAAGCTTATTTATAGTCTCTTTATTTTCTTCCAAAGTTCTTGTAGTTGTTTCTGGAAGCATCTTAGTATTTCCAACTAAATCACTTATTTCGATTTTATATGATTTTGGAATTGCAAGAAGTCCAAGAGCGGCAATTAATATCTCTTGAAATTTTATTACCTCTACTGTATTTCCATTTGCAACATATGATAATACTACATTTCCTATTATAAATCCAACTATAACCCCGACTCTGCCAAGTCTATTTAATAGTCCTGCAATCATTCCAGATATCGCATATGCTGCTAACATTACAGGTTGTTGACCTGATAATATTCCGACTACCGTTCCTATTGTTATACCAGTAGTTCCGCCTACTAGTACTCCATTCTTCCAGCCCATTACTAGTACTATTAGAATACATAATATATTTCTAATTGAGAAACCAAATATACTAAAGTTTCCTAAGCAATTTACGGCTAATGCAAGCATTAAACTTGCTCCCATTACCTCTTCTATTGAAAATACTTTTTTTATCTTTATCTCTTTAAATACAATTAATGAATTTACAAAAACTTTATATAAAATTGCTGTAGTTATTGTTATCATTAAAGTATACAATAAATCATAAACAAGAAAACCTTTAAATAAAAGCTTAATCATCTGAACAATGAATACTGCAACAGTCATTTGCATACCAACTTTTAATTTTTCATTGCTATCTTCTTGCTCGATTGGTCTTTTTATTAGCACTAATGCTACAAATATTAGGAGCGTTAATATGTAAAATAAAAGACCACTTCCACCAAACTTTATTGCTGTTCCAACTAATGTTACTAAGCATACAATTAGTGCAGGAACGCCTGCTCCAAAGCTCGCTGCCGTAATGGCATAACCAAATGGTGCAGCACTTGTAAATACTGGACTATTTTGCCCTCCTAGCAAAGACATCATAAATGCTAGGGCATAAATAATGATGTTTGGAACACTAAAATTTTGCTTTAATATTCCAATTATCTTTTCATTTTTGCTTTGCGTAGCAAAATCAACCTCGTCATCAAAAACTTCTTCTGTGTTTTTTGATATATTTTGAAACATCTTTACCACCTCTTACCTTTTTAACTTTTGTACCTTTAACTGTATGCTAGTATTTTAGTACAAGCCTTGTAATTTGTTTGTCGTTTTTAGGCAAAAATTTAAAAAAGTGTTTTACATCTTGTGATATATTTTTATTATATTTTTTTAATTCTTCTATTATTTTTATTTATATTAAAAAATATCAAAGTTATTTTATATTATTTTGGCGGAAAATACAAGAGTTTGGGGATAAATTATTATTTCGCCCATTGGGGACGTCCCTTTTTGGGCGATACTAAAAAACGGTTTGGAGACAAGGAAGAAATTTCACAATATTTTGTATTAAAGCTTAAATTACACATTTTTTCTGTCCCCGAATTGTATTGCACAAAATTTCGCCCAAAAAGGGGCGTCCCTATTGGGCGAAGTTATTATTACCATAATATTTAAAATCCAATAATTTTACCATGAAATGGACAACTTTATCGAAAAAAAATAAATATGTAAAAATTTTATCCATTAATGTTAGTGAACTACAATTTGAAATATTATGTAAAACATGTTAAAATAATAGTATTAAATTTACTAAAGGAGGACTATTATGTATAAATTAGAATATGATTTTAAACAATACAATAACATTATGTCCGCTTATATAGAAGTATTAATAAACAATAGCATGACTAATTTTCAACAACAAATTAGTAACGGTCAAGTAAGAAATGGAGAGCATGATGCTGGTGCACTTGCAGGCTGTATACAAAATTTAGAAGAGTATTTATATTATAATTATAAAAAATCTCCAGCAACTTTTAACCATGTTCTCAATGCTATTATGAATAATCTACGAACAATTTCAGTTTTACCAGATAATAACAGAGAAATATATGGGGAAACACAAGCACAAAACAAGATTATTTATATAAATCCCAATTTATCTGCTAGCAAATATTTAACAGGAGAAGAAAGAATTAGACTGTATATGGCTCATGAATTAGGACATATTGTAAATAATGCATGGATGAATAAGGTTGTGGAATATGTTAATCAACAAATTAGGCAAGGTAGCTTAAAACAAGAACATGCACAATTAATCTATGATGGATTTTCTATGCTAGATGAAGCAACAACGCAAAATAGAGCAGAAAATTTTGCTTACGAAATTTCTGGAAAGAGTAGACCAAGATTAACATATTATAGGAATGGTAGAATGTTCAATTCTGAAGAATATAAATCAAATTTTGATTATTATGGTGAATTACAAGAACCTGCAACAATGTTTGCAAAAACATTAAGAGGTATAGGAAAAGAACATGATGATGTAATAGCATTAAATATATTATCTGAAAGGGCACTCTCACCAAATTTCTTTAATACTGTATTAAACGAATACTCAAGAGATGGACAAATGGCAGCTTTTATTAAAGAAGTACAATATATGGGATTACTAAAGCGTGCATCATATGCAAATTTTGGCTATGAAGATGTTTCGTATCTACGTAATTCAAAAACATATTTAGAAAGACTTAAAAATATAACTACACAGATGAGAGACTATAGAGAACCTTTTAATGATGGCTATGAAGGAATATAAAAAAATTAATTACTATATTTATAAACCCCATTTTCTATATTTTTAAAAATTTTGGTATAGCGTTTCTGACCGTTGCTTAAAGGCTACGCAAAAGGAGAGCTTAATCTTATCTTCAAAAATATAGAATAATGGGTGTGCGATAAAATAGCCCAATAACAATTTTATCCATTAAAGTTACCTTGTATATAATGGTATAAATTATTAATACCATTTTACATTTTTTGCAGTTAAGTAACTTTTACATTTCTTATTTTAATACAAAAAATAAAATTGTACTAATTAATAGTTGAATTAAAACAATGATTCTTGTTATTTTAAATATTTTTTCTATTTTATTTCTTCTTTTTTCAGCGTCCCAAAATTTTCCGAAGTGGACTTCACAATGATTAGTATAGTCATCGACATCATCTGTATAAACAGCTTTTGATGTTGAATAATTGTATTTTGTATATTTTGCTTCTGGTAATAAAGGTTTATATATTGACACAATATACCAATATGAAGAAATATTTCCTAATAAGATTGCTAAAAACCATTGCCCGAAAATAATAATATATTTATTTGTTAAGTACTGATTTATGTCTATTGGAAGTTTATTTACATTAATTTTTAATATAAAATATACAATATATGATAAAATAATTCCAACAGCTATACAAAATGATTGTATTCTTATTTTTCTATTTTTTATTGTTTTGTCAAATCTATCTTTATTATTTTCTAGAATATTTATTACTGTATAATAAATATTATTTGCTGCACGTTCTTGGTTTGTGCTGTTAGCTTCAACATAAACATCTGAAAAATTCAAATTCATTCCTGCATTTCTGAAATCTACTGAAACATTTATGCTATTATATTGGTCATTAGTATTGTCTTTTTCAATTTTTCCAAAATATGAAATTCTTAAATCAATTATAACTTCTTCAATAATACTTGGCTGTCCTAATTGTACTATAAACCAGTTATAATTTGATTCCTTCATATTTTTTCCGTTACGTAATCGTATTGTATACATTAAAGATACATCAGCACTTCGATATTCATAATTTTTATCTGCAAAATTCAATTTTTCATTTTTTTCTTGGTCTTTTTGAAATAAATCTGAGTATCTTTCTTTGTATTCCTCAAAATAATTTGCAATATCCACTATTGTCTTTATAGGAATTTGCTTATTTAATACTTTATTATCCATCTGTTCCTCCAATTTTTCTATAGTATTTTATTTTTTAAAAAGATTATCTAAAGTTCCTATCTCTTTGTTTTTTCTTCGTGATTTGGTTCTTCCATTTTACCTATCTCTTCTAACTGTTTAGTGATATATTCTTCTATTGTCGAAAAGTCATATTCTACTGTTGGAAAATCATTTTTTGTTTCAGGAAATAAATCTATTACACCATCATCGTTTACTTTGGGAAAAACATTTTTTATGCTTTCAACATCTAGTCTTACATTAAAAGATTCTTTCACATAATCCATTACTTCTTTATAATTTTGAGGAAAATTATTTGACCCAGCATATGTTTTATTTAGCTGCCAAAAATGAATATCCCATTGCATTCCATCCATTATATCACTATCATAATATTCCTCTTTCCATTCATGCGTCAACTCTAGTAATTTACTTATAAATGAATCATAATATTCTTCATCATGAAATGATTTATATAAATTTATTCCAATTATGGTATTATTAATAATACGTCCATCTTTATCATATCCATACCTAAATTGATATCCATCTTTCACTTTATTTATATAGAAATAATATGATGGGCCCCAATATCCCCCCATAAAAGCATTAAATACTTCTTCTAATGAACTTTCCATTTTTCTTCCTCCAAGGTTAACTTTCCTTACTTTAATTAAATTGTACTATACTAAATTTAATTTTTCAATGTTTTAGTTTACTATTTTTTATAATAGCATTCGTAGCAAGTGTTGGATTATAATTATTTATTATTAGATATTAAGGCTGCTTTTATTACAAGCAAGAAAAGTGTGCTATTAGCTGTAACAAAGTGCAAAATACGTATGAATAATAGTGTAAACCATGTTCTATTTCTAAATTATTCATCATATAATTTTATAGGAGGTTTATGCATGAGTAATTTTAAAATATATGTTAAATCAATTCTAATTCCTGTAATTGTTGGTGGCATTGTTGGGCTAATTATAAGGCCTGTTATTGATTATGGCTCTTTAAATAAGCCACCACTTACACCACCGGGATTATTATTTTCTATAATTTGGCCAATTTTATATGTTTTAATGGGAATTTCATATGGAATTTTAAAAAGTAAAAAACTAGTCAGCCCAAAAATTTCAGTAGTATATTACGTGCAACTTGCAGTAAATGCACTCTGGTCAATTTTTTTCTTTTCATTAAAATGGAGATTATTTTCATTTATATGGATTTTAGTATTGGATTTGTTGGTAATTTACATGATTGTATTATTTTACAAAAAGAATAAAGTTGCTGGAATATTGCAAATTCCTTATTTAATTTGGATATTATTTGCATCATACCTAAATATTGCAATTTATGTGTTAAATTCTGCTAAATAATATACTACCGAATTCGGTATAATTGTATTGACAAATACTACCGTATTCGGTATAATTGTATTTGCTACAGAAATAAAAAATTTTTTACATAACTTGTAAAAAGGAGGTAACAAAAATGGAATATATGACTACTAGTGATGCGGTAAAAAAATGGAATATTAGTGAGAGAAGAGTAAGGCAATTATTATCAGAAGGAAGAATAGAAGGTGCTTTTAAAATAGGTGGCAATTGGAATATTCCTATTGATGAGGAAAAGCCACTAGATAAGAGAAATATAAAACCAGATAATATAGATTTTAAAATTGATATAGATAACAATTATTTTGATGAAGTTGATAAATTAAAGAAAAAATTAGATAGCAAAAGACCAATTTCAAAAGAAACTCTGCAATCATTAAGAGAGACTATTAATCTCGAATGGACATATAATAGCAATGGTATAGAGGGAAACACTTTAACATTAAGAGAAACTCAGGTTGTATTAGAAGGCATAACAGTTGGCGGAAAATCAGTAAAAGAGCATTTAGAAGCAATAAATCATGAAAAAGCAATTTTATATTTAGAAGATTTAGTAAAAGATAATAAGCCGATTACTGAATGGAATATAAAAAATATTCATCAGCTAATTTTGAAAGGTATAGATGATGAAAATGCAGGAAGATATAGACGAGAGAATGTAACAATAAAAGGTGCTACACACATACCACCAGATTATATAAAAATACCAGAGCTAATGGAAAAATTAATTTTAAATTACGAGACTTGGAATAAATATCATCCAATTATTCAAGCAGCTTTATTACATGGAGAGTTGGTTAAAATTCATCCATTTGTTGATGGAAATGGACGAACATCAAGATTAATAATGAATTTAGATTTAATGAACCATGGGTATAATCCCGTAATAATAAAAAAAGCGAATAGATTAGAATATTATGAGGCTTTGGATAAAGCACATACCACAATGGATTATACAGATTTTATTAAATTAATTAATAAATTAGAAATAGAAATGTTAAATAAATATTTAGAATTATTGTAAAAGACCATTATTCTATTTTTGAAAATAAGGTCAAGCTCGTCTTTTGAGGAGCCTAGCTCCGACCAAGAGCGTCGTACCGAAATTTTCAAAAAATAGAAAATGGAGTTTTTTTAATATACTAATTTAAACTTCGCCCAAAAAGGGGCGTCCCTATTGGGCGAAAAATTTATTTTATTACTTTTTCTGCATATGTGTTGTTTACTATTTTGTTGTATGGTGCTTTTTGTGTTAGCTCTCCTGCTTCTGTCATTATTAATTGTAGTTTATCGAAACTTTCTTCTTTTAGTACAGGTGTTTCGTTCCATGCGTCTATGTCTTTGTAGCTTTGTACTGATTTTTCTATTGATTCTACGCTTGTGCTTGGGAAGAAGCTTTGTATTGCTTCTGCTATTTCTCTTGATGTGTGTGATTTTACCCATTTTTGTCCTTTATATATTGCACGTGTGAATTTTTCTATTGTTTCGCTATTTTTTTCTATATAGCTTTTCTTTGCACAGTATGCTGTGTATGGAACTTCTCCAGACGCCTCTCCAACTGATGCAACTACATAACCTTTTCCTTCTGCTTCTGTCATTGATGCTGTTGGCTCGAATAGTGTTACATATTCGGCATTTCCACCAGCGAAAGCTCCTGCCATTAAGTCGAATTTTATACTATCGTCTAATACTAAATCTGTTTCTGGGTTTAGTCCATTTTGTTTTAAAACATATTCAAATGTCATGTATGGCACTCCACCTTTTCTTCCTGGTATTACTGTTTTTCCTTTCAAGTCCTGCCATGAGAAATTATCTGTTTTATTCTTGCTTACCAAGAATGAACCATCTCTCTTTGTTAATTGAGCAAATACTTCTACGTAATCTTCTTTTCCTTCGTTATATACATAAATTGAAGCCTCTGGACCACAGAAACCTATGTCACACTGTCCTGCCAATACTGCTGTCATTACATTGTCTGCACCTTGACCTGTTGTTAATTCTATTTTTAAGCCTTCTTCCTCGAAGAATCCATTAGCAATTGCCACATATTGTGGTGCATAAAAGACTGATCTTGTAACCTCATTTACTTTTAGTGTTTTTATTGCAGTATCATTTTTGGGTGGTCTTGTTGCTATAAATCCAACCGCTATTACAACAGCTACAAGCAATATGCACACTATTATCGTTATAATCTTTTTCATTTTTTTAAATTTCCTTTCTTTATTTTTGAGGCTTTATAAACAGATAAAAAGCAAATTTTATTGTTTTTCTATCGACACATTATTGCCTCTTTCATATTTACCATTACACTTTTATTATAAATTTAGCTTATTTTCATTCCCTTTTATAATAATCTTGTACATTCTATCTCTGTTTCATCACAATTTTTTCTAATATTTCTATACTTTCGTACATTACGGCTGCGACTATTGCAAGAATAATTACACTCGTCATTACCAGATCCAGCTTAAATACCTGCCCTCCATATACAATTAGATATCCGAGTCCTCCTTTTGATACTAAGAACTCTCCAGATATTACTCCGACTAGTGATAATCCTATATTTACTTTTAGAGTGTTGAATAATGTTGAGATATTTGCTGGTATTACTATTTTTGTAAGTATTTGAAACTTGCTTGCATTAAAAGTTTCAGCCATTTTTATTTTTTCTTTATCTGTGTTTATAAGTCCATTTAAAATATTTAATATTGTTACAATAAGCGAAATTGCAAGTGCCATAACTATTATAGCTGGCATTCCGGCACCAACCCATATTATTATTACTGGTCCTAATGCTACTTTTGGTAGTGCATTTAGTATTACCAAGAATGGTTCAGACACTTTAGAAATGAACGATGACCACCATAGAATTATTGCTATTATTACTCCCATTATGGTTCCTAAAGAGAATCCCACCAATGTTTCTATACATGTAATTCTTAGATGTCTTCCTAAATCATTCGATGACAAATTTAGAAATGTTTTTACTATTCTAGATGGTTGGCTAGTAATAAAGCTATCTATTTTTCCAAGCCTTGCAAGAAGTTCCCATATTCCTATAAATGCGACCACTATAAAAATTTGTGTTGCGAGTATCTCAATTTTTCGAAACTTCTTTTTTCTTAAATAATTTTTTCTATCTTCAGACATTAGTTTCTTTTCCAGCTTCTTTGTCATACTCTTCAAGCTCCTTCCACATTATGTTAAAATACTTACTAAATTTAGGCTTTTCTCTACAATTTAATGGCGTTCTATTTTCCATCTCGAAGTCAATTGTGTATATGTTTTTTACTGTTGCGGGTCTCTGGCTTAAAACCACCACTCTATCTGACATACTTATGGCTTCCGAAATATCGTGTGTAACCATTAGTACCGTTATATTCTCGGCCTTTAAAATTTTGTATATATCTTCTGTTACCATAAGCCTTGTTTGGTAGTCAAGTGCAGAAAAAGCCTCATCTAATAGCAATACCTTCGGACGAATTGCCAGCGTCCTTATTAGTGCAACTCTTTGTCTCATGCCTCCAGACAATTGCGTTGGATATTTATTTCTAAATTCATATAAACCATATTTTTTTAGAAGTTCAATTGCATATTTTTTATTTTCCTCTGTTAATGCCTTTTGAATTTCCAGTCCTAATAAAACATTTTTATAAATAGTTCTCCATTCTAAAAGGTTATCTTTTTGCAACATATATCCCACTTTTCCATCTATGTACACTTCTCCGTTTGTTTTACTTTCTAGTCCGGAAATTATTGATAATAGGGTAGATTTACCACATCCACTTGGTCCAATTATGCTTATAAACTCTCCTTCTTTTACATCAAAATTTATTCCTTTTAGTGCTTCTACTTCTCCATTTTCAGCTTGATACGTCTTTGAAATATTTTGTATTCGTACGATGCTTTTTTTCTCCATTTTTTCACAGTCCTTTCTTACATTTTATTTGATTGAAAAAAATCAAATTTTTCAATCACCCTCCAAAGTCAATCATCTTACTATAGTTTATGTCTACTTTTAAAAAGTGCTACAAATATTTAAATAAGCTGAAAACTGGTTATTTTTACCATGTATTATCACTTGTTTTGTTTCACGTGTGTAAACATATTGTCGTAGCTTTGATTATATAATTACTTAAATTATACAAATTTTATACGAAGGAGTTTTTCAATGAATAATTTTAGCAAATATGAGGATAATTTAAATCTAATTGGACCTATACTAAAAGATAAAAGAATTGAAAAAGGACTTTCACTAGAAAAATTTTCTTCTAAACTTCTTTTACTTGGCGTAAACATCCCGGTTACTAGCCTTTACAGAATAGAAAACAACCAAAGAACAGTACGAGACTATGAAATTTGTGCAATATCTGTAGTGCTTGGTGTAGATGTAAACGAATTGTTAGGTCCTATTACTAAAAGATTTAAAGTATCGTAAAATTTTAAAAGAGGTAGCTTTTGCTACCTCAAAACCATTTAATATAGATATTTTAAGTTTTATAAATAAAATAGGGTTTTTACTTATTTTCTGGCATAATAATTCCATTATGATATGTACATCTGTCTTATAATATCACCTCCGAGCATATATTCTTATAAATTTCTATTTCTTTTTCCTGGAGCTTGGCTTATATAGAAAATTAAATTATCTTTAGTTAAAAATCTCTTACATTTTAAAAGTTTTTTCTAAGTTTATATCAAAATAATTCTATTTACCTTTAGTTATGGGGGATCAAACTTAATAGTAAATTCATTAGTTTTTCTTCATTTTTTCTTATGGGATATTTTTAGACACAAAATAATAGCTTTGTATTAGATTAGAGAACCTCTAATAAAATTTTAAATATCGATATTTTTTGAAGCTTGTCTGCTTCGAATAAAAATTAATGTTTTATAAAACTAAATATATAATAGCATGAAAACGCTTGTATATCAAGCGTTTTCGTAGTTCTTTTTATGATATAATTTTACATATTTAAATGATATATTAGCACAATTTACAAGTTTCGACTGAATAATTTAAAACCCGCAATCTTAAAATTAGAATCTTTTTGATTTATGTAATAACTGAATGAGAGTTAAGACGCTCTCCACTGGAGAGCGCCTCTTTTTATTTTACTATTTTCTTCACATCTTCAATGCACATTTCTGTAATTTCAGCTATTTTTTCAATTGGTATGTTTAAAGAATATAATTTTTTTATAATTTTTGTTTTTTCTTCTTTCCTTCCCTGTTCTTTACCAATTTTCAAACCACGTGCTTCGCCTTCTTTTTCTCCAAGTTCTCTATTGGTTTTCATCTCGACATCGTACCTCATAATGCTCCACTCACGTTCTTCATATTTTGCGACTTCGTCTGGATCTTTGCTTAATTTGTTTAGTTCTTCTACTGTCTTATTTACTTCTTCATTTTCTTTGGCCGACATTTTTACTTTCTCCTCCTCGCTTCCATCTATCAACCATAGCCATTGCTCTAGCTTTGTATTGCAATCTGGATTTTCACTTCTACTTTATTTATGGGTATATTTACTTCTAAAAAATCCTTTTCATTTTACCATTTCATTTATTATTTTTCAACTGATAAGTAAAATTTTCGTGTATTATCTCTCATATTTTTCTCGGACGTTTATAAAATATTTTTTCTTCTGTATGCTAGCTGTTTTTTCAATTTCATTTTGGATTTACCTTTCGCTATAGCGAATATATGAATTAAATTTTTAGATTTAATAATAATTTGATAAAATAATTTTAGAATTCTAATAATAATTAACGTTAATACTTCTATAGTTTTTACTCTATAAAGTATAGTAATTATATACCTTACGGCAATGAAAAACAAGCAAAAACGTGTATCAAATTATTACACGTTTGACTATTTTTCAACATTTTTATAACTGTAATATTTAAAAACTATATTTTATAAAAATTCTTTGCGACATTTTAATTAATTCAAAACTAACGAAAATCAAATTTAATTATACTCTATTCTATTTGATTTAGTCTTGACACACTTTACATAATTTTGTATAATATAAATACCGATTAAAACACATTTATATGAGGTATTTAATATGTTGTATTGCTTTAGACCGTCCGACAAATTTTTTCTGGATCTTTGCGAGACTACTGACCTCGCTGGTTTGCTTGATACTTTTTTAAGCTATCACAAAGAAGACCTTAAAACTCGGTTCAGTGAAACCCTTGCAAAAGCTAAGGAAACTGCAAAAGGGCCTAAGGCTCTTGCCATTGTCGATGATATGTATTCCAACAACTATTATTTTGAAGAGTTTTTCGAAACAGTCGGCGATGCAGTAAAAGTGCATTACTACAGAAGTTTCCTGAAACTTCAAAACCAGAAAGGGCAAACAGCATATGCTGCCGCACGCAGTTATGCAGAAAAGATGTGCTATGATCCCAGCAACCCGCAATATACGGGTGAATTAAATCAAATTGTTACAACATGTTGCGATGCGATTTTAGAGGCCTTCGATTCCATTGCTGAATAATTTCTTTGCGTGCAAACGTGGCACCCCGCCCGGGGTGCCCTCTTTTATTTTACTAATTAATATACTTTCGTAAGGCTTGAAATTTCCCGCTTTTTAGATTATAATATTATAAAATTTAAGGAGAAAAATTATGGATAGAATTGTAATTATTTCAGATGTTCACGCAAATATTACCGCACTAAACGCTGTTTTAGATGATATACATTCTAGAGGAATTTCTAGAATTTTTTGTCTTGGAGACAGCGTTACTAAGTGTTGTAATCCAGATTTAGTTATAGACAAGCTTAAAGAAAACTGTGAAGTTGTTCTAAGAGGTAATTGTGATGAATCCATTTCCTCGCCTAATGCTAAGCTTAAGAGTTTTTGGTCTAGAGTGAAAATTGGAGAAGAGCGCGCAAATTATTTGCATAATTTACCTGTTATGACAGAATTCTATATGAGTGGTAGATTGGTGCGCCTGTTTCATGCTTCACCTTTTAGTACTTCTCATATTTATAATCCAATGTATTCTAATCATAACACTCTAAGAGAAGTTATTGAACTAAGTTCTCCTATGCAATTATTTGAGAATACAGAATTTTTAGGCAAAACCCCAAACGATCCTATTCCAGATGTTATAGGCTATGGTCACATTCATACTCCTAATGTTTTTAGATATAAAAACAAAACTATTTTTAACACTGGAAGCGTTGGTATGCCAATAGAAATGGCGAATGACAACAATTTACAAAATACAGACAATCGCTTTTCTACTCTTGCTTCATATATTATACTAGAAGGTATATATGGCTCTAAAGAATTATCAACTTTTTCTATTAATTTAGTTCGTGTGCCTTTTGATATAGAAAAAGAGATTGAGTATTTAGAAAATTCGGATATGCCTGGAAAAGATAAAATTATTAAAAGTTTACGAACTGCAAGTTCTAATTAAAATTTAATAAATGAGGTGTTTTATGGATACAGAACCGCATGATATTATGCAGATTTTGAAAGAATTTAATCAAGAATATGTTCTTAGTTTTTGGAATGATTTGACTGATGAAGAAAAAAACATTCTAGCAAACCAAATACGTTCCATTGACTTTGCAAAAATGAATATGTTGTATTATAACTCAACTTTAGATGATTCTATTTCTTATGGTAGAATTTCGCCAATTTCGTACATTGATAGGCTTAATTTAACTAAAGACGAATTAAAACATTATTCTGATATTGGTAATACGGTTATTAATAGTGGAAAACTCGCTATAATTACATTGGCTGGAGGTCAAGGAACAAGGCTTGGCTACAAAGGGCCTAAAGGCTCATACGAAATTGATGTTCCACCAAAGAAATCTTTATTTGAATTTGCTTGTGATAATTTAAAGAAATTATTGAATGAAACTGGAACAGCCTTAAATTGGTACATAATGACTAGCCCTGCTAATGATGTTGCTACAAAAGAATATTTTGAAGTTAAAAATTATTTTGGCTACCCAAAAGAGAAAGTTAAATTCTTTATGCAAAGTACACTTCCTCTTATAGATATAAAAACACAAGTCATTTTAGAAACACCTTATTCAATAACTACTGGCTCTAATGGCAACGGAGACGTATTTAAATCTCTTGCTAATGCTGGATTTATAGAAAAAATGGAAGCAGAAAATATTGAATGGATATTCGTTGGTGGAATAGATAACATCTTATTAAAGATAATTGACCCACTATTTTTAGGACTAACTATTGCAAATGGTTGTGAAATTGCAAGTAAATCAATTAGAAAAACGGATTTATCTTCTAAAGAATGGGTATTTGCAAATGTTGACTCACACCCTAGCATAATAGACCCAAAAAATATTCCAGAAGAAGAACAATCTAAATATACTCAGAAAAATATCTTGGCACATTTGTTTTCGATGAATGCTCTAAAAAAATTAGCAACTGCAGACTTGCCTTACCATAGGGCATTTAAGAAATGCGATTTTATCAACTCAGAAGGCATGAAAGAAGTTCCACTAAAGCCTAACGCATTCAAATTTGAGAAATTTATATTTGATGCATTTGCTTTATTTGATAAAATATTGCTATTGGAAGTAAATCCGAGTGAAGAATTTGCCCCAATTAAATCATTTACGGGAAACGAAACTCCAGAAACAGCATTAGAATTATATAAAAAATATAATCACATGTAACAAAATTTATAATACAGAATATTATATAATACCATTTAAACAATGGTATTATATTTTTGTCTTGGAATATAATTTACTTAGAAGCTAAGCCTCTAAGTAAAACAAGAAAGGATGAATTTAATATGTCTGAAATGAATTTTAATGATATGATGAATATGATATCTAAGATGGATAAGAAAGAGCTTGAAGAGAAAATGAATCAAGTTTCTAAAATGCTTGGAAATAAGAGCCCTGAGGAAATATTGAAACAAATGAATAACAAAAATAATTAATTATATTGGAAGGACTGAGTTTTATGGCAGATATGGCTGATATGTTAAAAAGTTTTTCTTCTATGATGGAAGGGAAACAAATTCCAGATAATATAAAAGAAATGCTTAATTCATTACAGAATAACTCTGCTCAAAATGGTACTAATACTGGAAATAATACCACTGCAAATACAACTGATTCTATTATGAATTCACATGTAAATCAAGCTAATTCTTCTGAAGTTGCAAGTTCAGAACAATCTGGTAACCGTAGCTCTAACAACGGTTTCGAGCAATCAATGCCAAACATAGATATTAACACTATGATGAAAATGCAGAAAATAATTAGTGCTATGAACAGTCCTTCTAACAATTCTGGTGTAAACTTGCTTCGTTCGTTAAAACCATATTTGAAGCCCAGTAGGCAGGCAAAAGTTGATGAATACATTCAATTATTTAACATGGAGAAGGTTTTCGAATTAATGAGGCAATCTGGTGGTGATAAGAATGGTAGCTAATTATCCGTACTTTGGTCTTCCAAATTATATGCGTTATATGAATCCAAATGCTTATAAAAATATGCAACATCAAAAACAGGAATACATACGAAATAATAGTAGAGCTCAACCACAAAATAGAAATCCATATTATTCCACCCCATATACTCAAAATAATAGACAAAATTCACAAGCACCAATGAATTCTCGTAATAACCTAAATTATCGACCTTCATCATACAAAAGCAATATTACTAAACCCAAAAAAGAAAAAGCTAAACAACAAGAGTTGCCTCCATTATTCAGCTTTTTCGGAATTAATTTATATTTTGATGATGTACTTATTTTATGTATTTTGTTCTTTTTATATAATGAAAAAGTAAATGATCCATATCTATTCTTCACATTGGTGTTGTTACTTTTGACTTAACAAATAAGTTATGTCTACCTTTCGCTATAGCGAAAGGTTATACTTTTTTATCATTTAATATTTCTTTTACCTCTGCTTCTTTTAATTCTACTACTTTTGCAATTTGTTCTATAGATATATTAAGTTCATGTAACTTTTTTATTACAGACTTTTTTTCCTTCTCTATTCCAATTTTTTCTCCTGTTACTAGTCCATCTGATAAGCCTTTTTCTCTTGCTTCCTTCGCCTCCTTCTTTAACTGTAATTGGTCAGCTATTTCAAGCGTTCTATTTAAAACTTTTCGCCTTAATAAGTCATCTTGACTTATTCTGTCTAGTTCTTCTTTTGCTTCTTTGATATCTTCATTTTCTTCCATAATACGAGTTACCTCCTCTTTTTCTGGATTATCTAGAAAAAGCATCCATTGTAATACTTCGTCATTTGGATTTCTATGGTATGCTTTTAATACTTTTTGTAACTCTATTATAACAATCTCAAAATAGTCTGTCAATATAAGATGTTTCTCTTCCTCTTCTCGTATTCTCCATGTTGTTTGCGGTTTCTCAAGACCTTTTGTTAATTTAAAATCGTCATCTAGAATTATTATTGATATTGTTTTCCTTAAATCACTATATTTATCTCCAATTTTTAAATTAGCTGCATACATTTTCGCCCAATAATATAAAAATCGCTCAGTTATATTATCATTTGAAACAAGTTGTACTTCTATGTCACATTCAGTGTTTCCATTGATTATTGCCCTTAAATCTAGTCTTCCATTCTTATCTCCTGCATTTTCATTTAGCAAATCTGTACTTTTATCAAGTTCAAGCTTGTCTATTTTCGTCTTTAGTATAGCCTCTAACATTGCTTGTGTTATCCTTGGTTTTCCTCTTGAAAATAATGCTTTAAACACTACATCATTCTTTGGTTGTAATATGCTTTTCTTTTCATTTGGCATATGTAAGCCTCCTTAATTTTGTACAACAAAAATTGCTATACTTAAATTTAGTTATTAAAAGTTTAATCAATTGTACGTAGAATATGTTGCCAGAACGGCTAATTGAAAAAATCAATGATTTTGATACAAAATAAAAAATAAAAACATTTTTGAAATAACCTTTTCCATTATATCTAAACTACAAGTAAAGTCAAGGAAAATCGTATGCCAAATTTCGACAATTTCGCAATCACTTATCATGTATAATTTTTACATACTTTATTTCCAAACATTTATGCATTTTACCTTTACTACGTTAGCTTCTATGTATCCATTTATGAGTACTTTATCATTTTTATTTAATTGGCTATAAGCAAAATCTGCAAGTTGATTATACGCTTGTATCCTTACTATTTGCTTATCGACTGTTTTTATCTCAAAGCATGCTATTGCTTTATTTTTTGAATTTATTATAAATTTAAATTCTATATCACTAATTATTTTTCCTATTAAAAATACTTCATTCATTTTTTAATTTTTCCTTACACTATAAATAAATTGCCCCCAAAATTTGCTTTAAGTCGTTCTTTTATAAAATTCTGCTTTTAATTTCAGCCTGAATTTATTATTATCTTTAAGCCAGTAATCTTTTATTTATTACTGGCTATTTTTCGTAAAACACATGTATTCCATTTTTGTACTAACATATGTTTTACTGATTCGTGTTTACCTAAATTAGGATGGGATAAATCTCTTTAATACTAATACTTTCATTGTATATATTCCGTAAAATATATAATCTAGAAATTGTATTAGAGTGAAACACGGAAACCGATGTTGTTGTTGCTGTTGTCAGTGCTATTGTTGTTACGGTTAGCTGCAGGATTGTTTGAGCCTGTATTGTTGTAATTGCCTCCCCTATTAGCACACGGATTGTTGGTGTTGAAAGTTTTCGATTTATCCCAATATAATATTATATTTTATAATTTTTCTCCAGTTATAATAATATCACTTGCAAAGCATTCATGCTTTAATTTATATTTTCATTATAAAACAGTCTTTCTTCTAAATTTCTAGTATTTGCAATTTTTTTATTTTGTAAAAAATTTGGAAAAATAACATTTTCATATATACATAAAAAATCCCCAGGCTTTCAATTTTCTTGAAATCTGAGGATTTGTTTAAACTTTATTATATTTTTGGTTGCTCATGCTATAATTTTTTCTGACTATTCTAATTCCATTTTTCCATCTGCATCTACATATGCATATGTTTTTTGTGTGCTTTCTAGTATTTCTTCTCTTTCTCTTTCTTTTATTATGTTAGAGATTCTTAGCTGTGGAGCTTCTATTGAAGATGCTGCTATTATTGCTTCTTTGTTGCCTTTTGCACCGGCGTGCGCAAGGCCTCTTAAATCCCCTAAAACTATTATGTTTTCTCCTGCTATTACTTCTGCTCCATCGTTTACATCTCCTAGTATTACTAGGCTTCCTTCAAATTCTACTTTTTGTCCAGACCTTACTGAGCCTCTATGAAATTTTGTTTCTGATGTTGCTATTTCTTTGCAATATGTTTTTGTAATTCCGTGTAGTCCTAATGTTCTTGGGCTATCGAATTTTATTTTTACATCGAGGTGTTTTTTTATTAATTCTTGTATTTCGTCTATTTCTCTATTTTTTAGTACTTTTCCCGTTATTATTATTGGCGTTTTTTCACTCTGATATAATTTTTTTAACTCTGGTATTTTCTTTCTTAGTGAGTACATTATATCTTCTTGTGAAAAATCTTCATTTATTTTTATTACTATGTCGTCTTTTTTTAGATTTATTGTTATGCAACTTTTCATATTTACATCCTCTTTTATATTAATATTTGCACTTTCTATTTTAGCTTTATCAGATGTTCATTTTTAGTTTATTATTTGTACTGTTGGTATTGCTGTTGTGTTTTCTGTAACTTGATTTGTGTTCATTCCAAAGTATTGGGCTATTATATCTCTTGCAACTTCTGCTGTGTAGCTTCCGTGTCCACCATTTCTAACAAATACTACTATTGCAATTTCTGGGTCATCGAATGGTGCAAACCCAACAAACCATGCGTTTGTTTTACCTTGTACACCTGTTTGAGCAGAACCAGTTTTTCCTCCTACTTCTATGTTGAAGTTTCTGAAAGTTGAATATGCTGTTCCTCCAGATTCACTTGTAACCCCTCTCATTCCTTCTAGTATGGCTTCTATGTTTTCTTCTTTGAAGTTCATTTCTTCTACATTTTCTTGTTGTAAACCTAGCTTCTCGTTTACATATGATTCATATTCGTCTCTTGAAACTTCACTTCCGTCTGGATTTATTATAGATTTTACTATTGTAACATCTAAGTTTTTGCCTCTATTTGCTATCATTGCGACATATTTTGCCATTTGTAATGGAGTAAATGTGTTGTAACTCTGACCTATTGCAGCAGAAATTGTTTCTCCTGGATTCCATACTCTGTTTTCTTGTTTTGCAATTTCGTTACTTGCAAGTACACCATCTATTTCTCCTTTAAGCTCTATTCCTGTTTTGTGTCCTAAACCTAAATAATATGAGTATTTTGCAAGATTATCTATTCCAAGTCTATCTCCTAAATCGTAGAAGAAGTAGTTACACGAGTGTTCTATTGCCTGCGATACATTTAAATATCCATGTCCATATCTATTCCAGCACTTCCAAGAGCTGTTGTATTTTCTGAATACTCCTGTATCATTTATTTTTGTTTTTGGGGTAATTGTACCTGTTTCGAGTCCTGCAAGTGCTGTTACCATTTTATAAGTAGAACCTGGAGAATACATTGCAGATATTGCCTTGTTTTCCAATGGTTTTGTGTCTCCGTTTATATAGTAATTCCATGTATTTGTGTCTATTCCATTTACGAAAGCAGATGGGTCGTAGTCTGGATAACTTGCCATCGCGATTACTTCACCTGTTTTTACATTTAAAACAACCGCTGCACCAGCATCTGCGGGGTTATTTTCTTGCGAGAAACCATGGTTTGCAATTTTATTTATGTTGTCTGCTAATGCCTGCTCTGTTACAGCTTGTAACTTAGAATCTATTGTTAATATTACATCAGAACCAGAAACAGCCTCTTTTGATACATATTCGTCTGTTATTGTACCATCAACGTTCATGTCTATTTGCTTTACGCCATCTGTTCCCTTTAAGTATTTTTCAAATACATATTCGATTCCAGATTTTCCTATGATATCGTTCTGATTATATATGTCTTCGTTCCCTTCAAGCTCACTACTTTCTATTCTACCAATTCTCCCTAATATATGAGAAGCTGTTGTTTTAAGTGGATAGACTCTTACTGGAGTTTCAACAACCTCTACACCAGAAAATTCGGCATTTCTTTCTTTTATCTGTTCTAAACTTTGTCTGCTTATATCGCTTGCTATTTCTATAGATTTTGTACTACTATACCCCTTATATGATATTTCGTATCTTATTGCCAGTATTTTTCTTATGTCTTCTACATTGTCAGATGTAATATCATATTTATTTTTAAAATAGTTAAAAGCTTCTTCTGCAGTCGCATCTTCATTTATATTATTTGCTTTTTTCCACTTTTTCTGACTCTCTTCTTCTTCCAGTTTAAACCTGTATGGATTAACATCTATAAGAAAGTTATCCACATATGAGTCACTGTTTGTGGATAATATATTTAACAATTTCAATATTGTTGTGTTTAAAGTCTCGTTGTTAACCTTTGTTTTATATAAAACTATTGAATACTGGGCATCAACTGACGCAAGCATTGTTCCAGAACTATCTTTAATACTTCCTCTATCTGCCTTTAGTACACTTTCCCTTGTAAGCTTTGTGTTTGAAGTTTCCCTATACTCTTCTCCATGCACAATTTGAAGATTAAATAATTGAGCAAGTAGCACAATTCCAACTATATATACTAATATTGTTAATATATTATATCTAATTCTATCATTTTTAGCTTTTTCTTTTCCCAATTAATCACCTTCTTACAAATAAAACTAAATTTTAGTATTTCTATTTTTTTAATTTACTGTGTAATAATTTATCCATTAAAAAACTTTGCACAATATTATTAATAATTTAAAAATATCTTGTTAAAATAAACTTATCATCAAATAAATTTTCTACATAATATCCAGCTTTTTTTATTAATGGATATATTATTATTGTTATTAATGTGTTAAACACAAGCTCAACAAGAAGTATTTTTGAAAATGCTAATATTTCAATTGTTCCTTCTGTTCTAAGCATTGTAAAAATATATAAAACTGTTTCATAGATTGCCGTTGTAATTATAACCATTAGTGTTACTATAAAACGACTATCTTTTGCAAAATTTTTACTCAATATCTCGCCAATTAGCCCGATTGCACCTAGTGCAAAAGCAGATATTCCAACGGTTTTGCCTAGTATTATATCTAAATATAGCCCAAATGCAAAACCGAATACTACTCCTAATTTTCTTTTCATGAACAAGCCCATAAATAGTACAAGAATTACGTATAGATTAGGCATTATGCCAGCTATGTTGAACCAAGTAAAAAAATTTGCTTGCAAAAAATATATTAGAAAAAATATTAATATTAAACATAGTATTGTAATTGTTTTTTTCATCGTTGTACGTTGAAAAATAATTACAATTTTGGCTACGTCAAATTTCATTCAAAACGCGGTTACATACAACAAGTATGCGCCCTTACCTTTTGAATTCATTTTCCTTGCCAAAATTTAATCCTTTTCCAACTCAGCTCCTTTCATAAAAATGCTTATCCTATTTAATAATTACTAAAACCGTCTCCAACTTATCAAAATTAACGGCAGGTTCTACTAAAATATATCTGTTAGTTAAATTTTTTGTTTCTATTATTTGTTTTACGGTTCCTATTGTAATTCCCTTGGGGTAAATTCCACCTAACCCAGAGGTTTCAACCTTGTCACCTTCTAATAATGCCGCAGAAGTTGGTATATATGTTCCTTTTAGCATGTTTGAATTTTCTAGATTTCCTTTTATTATAACAGAATCTCTTGCAGTTCCAACTACACTACTTACCGCACTAGATGTATCTAATAAAGTTTGTACCTTTGCAGTTGTATCTGTAACAGAAATTATATGTCCGACTAATCCTGCATCGGCAATTACTGGCATTCCAACATCTACACCATCATTTTTACCAATGTTTATTACTATTATGTTGCTGTAGTTGCTTGTATTTTTATTAATTACATAGCCTGGAATAGTTGTGTATTCTGTATATTTATCTTTTAAATTTACATATTCTTTTAATGTTTCATTTTCAGACTTTATTACTTCCAATTCTCTTAAAGATTTTTCAAGTTCACTGTTACGCTCTTTTAAAGTTTTATTTTCTTCTTTTATAGTTGCAAGGTCTGAGAAAAATGTGCTGTTTCCACTAAATTTATTCTTTATGTAAGTAATTCCATTTTGAACTGGCATTACAAAAGAACTTAATGCTCCACCTATATGTGAAAAATCTTCAATTTTTATGTTTGAAATAATTACAATTACAACTAAAACTATAATAGTAATAATTACTCCTATTATGCCGGTTTTCTTGTTCCTATACATTTATAGTTAATGCCTCCTTCTGATATATTGAAAAATAATTACAATTTTGGCTATAGTTTATCTTCTTCTATTCCTAATTAACGCCGTTCTAAGCTTGTCCATATCTTCTATTGTTTTACCAGTTCCATTTGCAACACAATCAAGTGGTCTATCTGCTACATAAACTGGAATTTCTATTTTTTGAGAAATTAATGTATCTATTCCTTTTATTAAAGCTCCTCCACCTGTTAACACTATTCCACGCTCTATTATGTCTGATGCTAGCTCTGGTGGTGTTTTTTCAAGGGTTGCTTTAACTAAATCTATAATTTTTTCTATAGAAGGAGCCATTGCCTCTTGAACTTGCTCAGATGTTACAATTTTGTTTTCGGGTAATCCTGTTGTAAGTTCTCTACCTCTTATTTCCATAGATTTTTGTGTTACTAGCGGAATTGCACACCCAAGTTCAAGCTTAACTTGCTCTGCTGTTGTACTTCCTACTGCTAGATTTAAATTATTTTTTATATAATTAATAATCTCATCATCCATGGTATCACCTGCAACTCTTATAGAATCGCTTACAACTATTCCACCTAGAGATATTACAGCTACTTCAGTTGTTCCTCCGCCTATATCTACTACCATATTTCCTGTTGGTTCTGCCACGTCTATTCCTGCACCGATTGCTGCCGCCATAGGCTCTTCTATTAAATACACTTCTCTTGCTCCTGCTTGTGTTACAGCTTCTTCAACGGCTCTTTCTTCAACCTCGGTAATTCCAGATGGAACTCCTACTACAACTCTAGGCCTACCAGCATTATATCTTTTACAAACTTTTGTAATTACATTTTTAATCATCATCTGTGCTGCAGTAAAATCCGCAATAACACCATCTTTCATTGGTCTTACTGCTCTAATTTGTTCTGGAGTTCTGCCAAGCATCTCCTTTGCTTCATGCCCTGTTGCAACAATTTGGTTGTTTTGTCTATTTATTGCCACAACAGAAGGCTCGTTTAGAACTATTCCCTTTCCTTTTATTGTTAGCAAAATGTTAGATGTTCCTAAATCCATCCCTATGTCTTTCGATACAAATGTAAAAAAATTCATTGTTTACCTCAATCCTCCTATTGAAAATACGCTTGTATATCTTTCGTTTCCAATTATAATGTGGTCTAATAGCTCTATGCCTAATAATGTAGCTGCATTATATAATCTTTTGGTTGTTTCTATATCTTCTTTGCTCGGCGTTGGGTCTCCACTCGGATGATTATGTACCAAAATAATCTTCGGTGCTCCCATCTTTGTTGGTTCTGCTAATATATCCTTTGGCTCTATTATTGCTGAATTTGTGCCACCATATGACACATCTATAATCTTAATTAGCACATTTTTTGTATTTAAAACTAGTACTTTTACTTTTTCTCTTTTTTCGTATTTCATCTCATTCATTAACAAATTTGCCACTGATGCTGATGACCTTATTTGCACTTTGTTAGCATTTAGTGGTTTTGAAATTCTTTTTGCCATTTCGCATACAGCTTTAATCTGAATTGCCTTAACAATTCCTATTCCTTTAATTTTTGTTAGCTCTTCTAGTGAAATATCTTGCAAAAACTGAATATTTTCTTTATTTTTACTTTCTATTGATAAAATTTCTTGTGCGAGTTGTACTGATGTTTTTTCTTTTGTTCCTGTTTTTATTATTATTGCTAATAATTCTGAATTTGATAAATTGTCAATTCCATACATTTGTGCTTTTTCATATGGTCTTTCTGTTGATGGTAATTTTTTTATAATCAATATAAATCCTTTCCACCACTATTTTTCTATAAAACTTATAATGCTTTTCTATATATGAAAATTGAAATTATTACGCCAATTATGCTTGCAATGTTTATTTTAAACATTAGTGCGAATGTTACTTTTGCTATTCCTAAGTCAAGTACAAGTGGTGAATTTGCAGATAGTCCAAATTCTTGACCGTATGATAGCCACCATAGGAAGTCAACCCCTGATGTAAGTTGCCCTATTAAACCTCCTATAACAAGTCCTGCTAAAATGAATAGTATGCATATCCATGTATTTTTGTTTTTCATGTTTTTATCCTCCGTTTTTTATTGCGAATTAGTTTTATGTAAAGTTCTATCTCCTACGGATACAACGTTTTTCTAATTCAATTTTACATTTTGTATTATATCTTGAAATCGAGTTTTTTTCAATACTAAAAGTTAAATATATTTTTTCATTTTCGTCAAATTTCGCTTTATTTTTTGCTTTTTATGTGGTATATTAAATATTACATTTATTAGATAACAGTAATATAATATATAAACACAATATTTCCATATTTTGTTCATTTAATTAGATATATTTTAGTAGTATAATATAAGTATATCTTAGGAGGTACTAAATGAAGTTTGAGAAAATTAATGATGATAAAATAAAAATAACATTAAGTAGTGCAGATTTAGAAGCAAATGACTTAGATTTACACTCTTTTATGTCAGACTCTAGTGAAACACAATCATTATTCTTATCTGTTCTAGATAAAGCAGAAAAAGATTATGGTTTTATTACAGATAATTATCAGCTAAAAGTTGAAACATATGCTTTAGATAATGGAACATTTATGCTTACAATTACAAGAAGCCGTTCAAAGAATGAGCCAGAAAGGAAAAAATTTAAGGTATCTAGAAAAGTTCCTAATATGTCTACAGCTTCTCTAATATATAGGTTCAATACATTCGAGGATTTTTGCAATTTTGCAGAGTTCTTATCCACATCTGAGCTTGGAAATGTGGACAAAATTTCAAAATCTTCATTGTTATACTCGTATAATGATTACTACTATTTAATCTTTAACGACGTAAACGTGAAATATCCTAATTTAAGGTCATTTTACTCTGCAATAACAGAGTTTGGTACATATATTGAATATTCTGATGCATTAGCTGCTAAATTGCATGAAACAGCAACACTTATAATAAAAAATCATGTAGTAAAAGTTGCAACAAAGTACTTTGTAAAATAAAAAAAACTTGGAGAATTTAACATTCTTCAAGTTTTTTATCATTTTAATATACGTAGTTTTGCGGATTTTGTGCTATTCCATTTACTCTTATTTCAAAGTGTAAATGGTTTCCTGTTGAGTTTCCTGTGCTTCCTACTGTTGCTATTGCTTGTCCTTGTGAAACGTATTCTCCAACATTTACTAGCAATGATGTACAGTGCCCATAAACTGTTTGAACGCCATTTCCATGCGACAACATTATATAATTACCATATCCTCCGCTGTATCCATATTGTGATACTGTAACTCTTCCAGCAGCTGCTGCAACTATTTTTGTGCCTTTGCTTGCTCCTATATCTACACCTTTATGTGTTTTTCCCCATCTTGAGCCAAATCTTGATGTTAGTGTTCCAGAAAGTGGTCTTATTAAGCTTATTCCTAAATTAACTTTTGCCCCTGTGTTTACTGATGAAGGCGGAATTGCTGATCTACCTGTTGAAGCCACTCTTTTTACTACCACTTTTGGTTTTTCTTTGTATAAGCTTGCCACACAAGTTTCAACATCTGTAAATGTTGCTTCACTTGTATTATATTTTTCTAATATTGTTATTTTATCACTATTTGTACTCTCTTTATCTTTTAATTGTTTTACAATGTCTTCTGCATCTTCAAATTTAGATACATAATATTTTTCTTCGCCATCTTCCAGTATTGCATAATATCTATAATATGTAGTACCTTGTCCAACTATTTTATTATAAATTTCATCATCATTTGTCTGTACATCTTTTTTTAATAAGCATAATTTGTATTCTGGCATTGAGTCAATTTGAATAAAAGCTAAATTTGCTCCATCACCTTTTTGGATTGCATCATTTATTTTTGCTTGTAATTCACTCTTATTCTGGGTATATCCTATAAACTCTCCATTTAATGAAACTGAATATGTTGGTTTAAAAAAGTATACAATCATCATTCCAATTATTACTACTGACAGTAAAATTAGTACTGCAAGCTTTATAGAACGCCTGATATGCATAAAAGATTTTTTTAATACGTTTATGATAAACAACTCCTTCTTTATTATTATCAGACATATTCTATATTAAAATAGAGAAATTTTCAAGTACTTTTTTGAATTTATATTAGACAACGAAAAAACACATCTCTTTTTGGGCGTTAGAGATGTGTTTTGATTTTATTGCAATTCATTTTTTACTGTTAGTATTTCTGTTGGTGTTGCTGATTGTGCTGGTTTGTAGTAGCCTTTTGTTTGTGCTACTTTGAATAGTTCGTATTGAAAGCTTTCATCATTATTTCTTATTTGTTGTATTGTTTGTCTTAATTGCATATTTTCTGCTTCTGATATTACTCCTTGATAAGTTTTTAGACCAGATTTTACGCCTTCTAGTATATCGTTTACCATTGTTTTCTCATCCATTTTCGTATCCTCCATAACTTAAATATTTAAAAATGACATTAGTTTTTGCTTTGTGTTTAAAGCATCTTGTGCTGATTTTGTGAATATTTGCTTTATTTGTGGATCTACTGCTTGTGAAGCATATGTGTTTAATTTTTGATAATTTGTTTCATGTGCGCCTATCAAATGGCGTAAATTTTGTAATTCGATTTGAGTTAAATTTGCCATAATTAAAAACTTCCTTTCCTAAGGTTTATGTTTTTATTATGGCAAATTTTCATTTTTTTATTCATTTATTTTGTATATTTTTATTTTATTTGTATGTTTTGTTTTTTCTTGATTTTAGCAATTTATCCTATTATTTCCAAACCAGCAAATTTTGCCATTAGTCTCTTGTGTCCAGCTTTATCGAATTCTAGGTCCACCTTTACATCATTGCCTTCTTGCTCTAATTTTGTTATTGTTCCTTCTCCGAATTTTTTATGGTAAACACGTTGTCCAACTTGATATTTTGATAAATCTACATCGTTTGTTTGATTGTGTTGTTTTATTGAATTTAAGAAGCTTTCTGCGGTTCTATATTGATATTCAGATTTTGTACCTTGTTCTCCAATTGTTTTTGCAACAGCAGATTTATCTTCTTCGCTCATTTTGAATGTTTTTACTGTTTGTCCTTTTCCATAGCTCCATCTATATCCATAGTCTTTAAATTCTTCCTTATCTACGGATTTTCTTTCTACAACTTCTGCGTATCCTTCTAGTAATTCTTCTGGAATTTCTTTTACAAATCTTGATACCTGATTGTAGCTGGTTGAGCCAAATATTGTTCTATGTTTTGCACACGTTAAATATAAGTATTGTTTTGCTCTTGTTATTCCAACATAGAATAGACGTCTTTCTTCTTCTAATGCTTGTGGCTCGCCTATAGTTTTGTAGCCAGGAAATATTCCTTCTTCCATTCCAACCAAAAATACAACTGGGAATTCAAGTCCTTTTGCACTGTGCAATGTCATTAATGTTACTAAATCGTCTTGGTCTTCCATTCCATCTATATCACTCGAAAGTGTGATGTTTTCTAAGAATTCGGCTAATGTGTTGTCTGCTGATTCTTCTTCGAATTCTATTGCAACTGTTAAGAATTCTTCTAGGTTTTCTATTCTGGTTTCAGCCTCTACACTGTTTTCATTTTCTAAAGCTTTTGTATATCCAGTTTTATTAAGAGTTTCTTTAATTAAATCTGATATTTTAAGTTCATCTTTTTTTGACTTCAAATATTCAATTTGTTCTATAAAATCTCTAGAGTTTGAGAATACCCTTGTTAATCCATATTCTTGTGCATTTCTTATAATTTCATACATAGAGTTACCTGTTTTGTCTGAAATTTCTTGAATTTGTTCTATGCTTGTCTTTCCAATTCCACGTTTTGGCTCATTTATAATTCTCTTTAAAGATAGATTATCTGCAGAGTTATGTATTAACCTTAAATATGCAATTATGTCTTTTATTTCTTTTCTTTCATAGAACTTTAAGCCACCAATAACCTTGTATGGAATGCCTTCTCTCATAAGAATATCTTCTATTGCTCTTGATTGAGCATTCATTCTATATAAAATTGTGAAATCAGAATTTTTGTAATATTCTTCTGTTTTTAAATGGTTTATTTGCTCTACAATGTATCTGCCCTCGTCATATTCATCTTCTCCACAATATATGCAAGGCAAGTGTCCTTCTTCGTTTTCTGTCCATAGCTTCTTGTCATATTTGTTTTCATTGTGCTTTATTACTGCATTTGCTGCTTTTAATATATTTCCTGTACATCTGTAGTTTTGTTCTAGTTTGATAATTTTTGTTCCTGGGAAATCTCTTTCGAAGTTTAATATATTAGAAATATCTGCACCTCTAAAACTATAAATTCCCTGGTCATTATCACCAACAGCTGTAACATTTCCATACTTTGATGCCAATAATGATACAAGTGTAAATTGTGCCTTGTTTGTATCCTGATACTCATCAACTAAAATATACTTAAATTTCTCTGTGTAATAATCTAAAACATCTGGATTCTCACTTAGTATTTTTATAGTAAAGTTGATGATATCATCGAAATCTATTGCATTATTTTCTCTTAATCTTCTTTGATATAGCTCATATATTTCTGCAATTGTTTTCTTTCTAAAGTCTCCGGCATATTTCACACCATAAGCTTTTGGCTCAAGCATTTCATTTTTTCCATTGCTGATTTCAGATAAAACTCCTCTGTCTGTAAATATTTTATCGTCTACTTTTAAAGTTTTCAAACATTCTTTTATTAATGTTTTTTGATCAGATGTATCGAAAATAACAAAATCTGTTTTATATCCGATTCTATCTATATATCTTCTTAAAATACGCACACAAATAGAGTGGAATGTTCCCATCCATAAATCTTTTGCCGCGTCTCCAATAAGTTTTTCTATTCTCTCTTTCATTTCATTTGCAGCTTTGTTTGTAAATGTAATTGCAAGTATATTCCATGGTTTAATTCCACTTTCTATATCATATGCAATCTTGTGTGTTAGCACTTTTGTTTTTCCACTTCCTGCACCAGCAATTACTAAGCATGGTCCATCTGTGGCAAGCACAGCCTCTTTTTGCTTGTCATTCAATCCATTTATTAATTCTTCCTTATTCATCTCTATCCCTTCCTCATGTTCAAAAAACAATTATAGATTTTCATAAAAAATATTACTGTCTTAATCTTTCAATAGTCAAAATTTTAAATTTTTAACTCTTACGCTGAAAATTATTTCTATTTTTATGAAATTCAATATTACATATAGAGCTTACGCATTTGTAATTTTATCTACAATTAATTTTAAAGCATCATATATTTCTTTTGCACATTTTCTGTATACTTCAGCAGGATATCCCCATGGGTCATCTATGTCTTTATCTTGTGCGTCTGGTCCATATGCATATTCTTTTATTGTAAATATTCTATGAGCAAGCTCTGGATACATATATTCCAATGTAGTTAGATGAGCATGTGTTGCACACAAAATTAAATCCATATCTTTTATATTTGTATTTTTCACATTTACAGATTGATGGTTTAATAAATTTACGTCATATTCTTCTTTCATGACCATTATTGCTTCATCTGTTGAATATTCTCCAGTCGATGCACGAAGTCCAGCAGAACACACCTTTATATTTGTTATTCCTTTATCTTCTAGCATTTTCTTCATTAATCCTTCTGCCATAGCACTTCTACATGTGTTTCCAGTACATATAAACATTATATTTTTTATTTGTTCCATGTGTTGATTCCTCCAATATTTTTCTAACGATAGTATATAACATTTGGGTGGATTTAATCAAGGTTTATGCTTGATATATTTAATGAATTTTCACACACTGCTAATAATCACAATAGTTTTGCTAGTTTATTAACTAAACTTTTATAGTTTCATTTTTTAACTATATATTTACTGCAATTAGTCCTAATATAAATCCAATTATTGTTCCTATGGTACTTGCTTTTCCATCATAAATTTTATTAGATTCAGGTATTAATTCTCCTGAAACTATATACAGCATTGCTCCAGCCGCAAAGCTTAGGCACACAGCGATTACATCTTGCGATATTCCACCAATTATTTTTCCAATTAGTGCTCCTATCCCTGTTGTTACTCCAGAAAGGATTACATAATATAAGACTTTAGACGTTTTCATTCCTCCATTTTTCATCGGCACAGCCATTGAAATTCCTTCTGGTATATCATGTATACATATTGCGATTGCAAGAGAATAACCTAACGTTAGTGAGGCTCCAAAACCAGAACCTATTGCAAGTCCTTCCGGAAAATTATGTATTGCCAAACCTATACTTGTTACAATTCCTGCTCTTAATAAATCTTTTTTATTTTCTTCTTTTATGCTTCTTAACATTTGAGAATTTTCTGTAAACTTTTTATCAACTAAATAATTGCAAACAATCATACAAAATATACCTAATGCTATTCCTAAAATAACATTAGTTATAGATGCAATTTTTAAAGCTTCTGGAATTAAATCAAAACTTAATATAGAGGTCATTAGCCCTCCTGCTAATGACAGAATAAAACTTAATATTTTATTTGATGGATTTTGAAATCTTACACCTATTATTCCACCTAATGTTGTGCCAAATGTGCCAAAAAACAAACCAAGCATTGTAACTTTTAATAAATCGTACATTTTTTCTCCTATCTTTTTTGTACATTGTATTTACTTGGTTTGTTTTTTATTCTAAAGTATTTATATTATTTCAATTTTTCCATCATCTGTTGTATACATTATAAAATTATTCTCTTCATTCTTCATAATAAGCCAATTCTCCTTATTTTTGTTAAACACATTATATCAAAAATTAAGTATTAATCAATTGTAATCTCATACAAAACAAAAGATGATGTAATTATAAAATTTTCATCATCTTTTTCTGCATTTTATACTATATTTAATATTTTAAATTTTAGTTCTAATTATTCTTCATCATTTCCTTGTAATTTTTCTGCTCTATCTGCTGCAATTAAGTTATCTATCATTTCATCTAAGTCTCCATTTAGGAAGTTTTCCATTTGATATATGCTAAGCCCTATTCTGTGGTCTGTTATACGTCCTTGTGGATAGTTGTAAGTACGTATTTTTTCACTTCTATCTCCACTTCCTACTTGGCTCTTACGCTCATTTGCAAGTTCTGAATCACGTTTTTGCTTTTCTACTTCATATAATCTAGATTTTAAAAGTTTCATTGCATATTCTCTGTTTTGTGTTTGAGAACGCTCTGTTTGACACTCTGCTACTATTCCTGTAGGTACGTGTATTAATCTTACTGCAGATGATGTTTTGTTTACGTGTTGTCCTCCGGCACCAGAAGCTCTAAATACTTCTAGTTTAATGTCTGCTGGATTTATTTCTATTTGAACATCTTCTACTACTGGTAATACCGCAACAGTTGCTGTTGAAGTGTGAATTCTTCCACTTGCCTCTGTTTCTGGAACTCTTTGTACTCTGTGAACTCCACTCTCAAATTTTAATCTGCTATAAACTCCTTTTCCAGTAACCATGAATGATATTTCTTTATATCCTCCAAGTCCTGTCTCATTTTCATTTAAAACTTCTATTTTCCAGTGTTTTCTTTCTGCATACATTGAATACATTCTGTATAAAGTTCCAGCAAATAATGCTGCCTCGTCTCCACCGGCTCCAGCTCTAATTTCACAAATTATGTTTTTATCATCATCTGGATCCTTTGGTATAAGTAATATTTTTAGCTCTTCTTCTATCTTTGGAAGTTTTTCTTTATTTTCATACAACTCTTCTTCTGCTAATTCTTTCATTTCTGGGTCATTTAGCATTTCTTGAGCTTCTTCAATACTCTGTTGTACTTGTTTATATTCCTTATATTTTAATGCAACCTCTTCTATTTCTGCATGCTCTTTCATGAACTTTGTCCATTCGCTTGTATTTGCAATAACTTCTGGGTCTGCAATTTTTTTATTAAGTTCTTCGTATCTATTTTCTACTGCTTCTAACTTTTGAAACATAAATTTTCTCCTCTATATTAATTTTTATAAGCGTAATAATTATACACCCAAAAGCCTATAATTTCAAGTATTTTCCTAAAGCTCTACTACATTGTATGGTATATTCATTTCTTCTAGCATTTTTTGTTCTCTATCAGTGCATGTAAAAATAATTGTCTGGTGATTATTTAGGTCACTTGTAAGATACTGTAGCATGTTTTTTAGTCTATTATTATCTGAATATGCAAACGACTCATCTAATATAATTGGCAAATTTTCTTTTGATAATTCATCAATCATTGATAATCTAAGTGCTAAGTATAATTGGTCTATTGTTCCTGTACTAAGCTTTATTGCTTCTACATATTCGCCTCTATTATTTTCTATAATCATTCCATTTTCGTCATTTATGGTAACTTTATTATATTTATTACTTGATATTTTTTGAATACTCTCCGAAAGATTTTTTGTAAATTTGGGAGTTATAGTTGTTTTCATTTCTTCATATGCATCCATTAGATTTTCTATTGCAATATTTATGATACTTTCCTTTTCTCTTAATTCTGCTAATTTTTCTTTGTCTGCTTCTCGCTTTTCTTCTAAAACTACCATTTCATCTAGTTGTGGAACTATTGTGTTATATTCAATTTCTAATCCTTTAATTCGTATTCTATTATTGTTTATTGTTTCTTCTATCTTTGAAATATAATTTTGGTAATCGTTTATATATAATAAATCATTTATATTTTTGTCTTTATATTTCTCTATTATTTGCTGTTTGTTTTTATTTGATTCTTCTTTTATCGCTTTATTATCTTGTTCTATTTCTTCTGTTATTTTTTCATTATTTTTTTCTAGTAAAATTATTTGTCCCTTTAACATTGACAATTCACTATTTACTTGTTTTTCTTCCTCTTCTTGCTTTTCTAGTTCCTTCTCTGTTGTATTTACATTAGCAATTATCTGTTGTTTTTGATTTTCTAATTTTTCTCTTTTGTACTGCTTTTCTTGATTTATCTTCTCTCTTAATTTTGCTTTATTTACTTTCTGCTTATTTTTGTTAATTACATAAAATACAATATTCGCAATTATAGCAACTCCTAATATTCCAGAAACTATATAATTTTTTATTAAAATAATTGAACAAATTAGTGCTATTGCCAATACAACGGTTATTACTATAAACGAAATGCTTGGCTTTTCTTTTTCTTGTGTTTCTTCTTTTTCATTTGCTATTTTTTCTATTTCACTATTTAATTTTTCTATATTTTCTTTATGCCCTTTTATTATATCTTGCAAATGATTTTTCGCACTTTGTACTCTTTCGCTTTCTGCATTTATTGTATTTTTTTGATTTGTCAGTTCATTTATTTTAGCAATATTATCTTTTCTATTTTTTTCTCTTATCTCAAGCCTATTCTTCGTTTCTTCCTCACTCTTCATAGAGTTTTGAAGTTCTTGTAAAATCTGTTTCTGCTGTTCTAATTCTTTTAGTTCAGATAAAATTTGTTCTTTTTCCGCATCTATTTCATATTTTCTATTTCTGTATTTTTCTGTTTCAACTATTTTATTATTTATTTCAACAATTTCTTTTTCTATTATATTTATAGGTTTTTGGCTAGTTTTATTTGTTCCAATTTCGTCTCTTATTTTTTCTTGTAATTTTATTAATGCTTTTTTATAAGACACGTTATCTTCACCAGTTCCAGCTAAATTAGCTATTTTTTGTATTAGCATGTTTTGATTTTTTTCATTTAAACGCACTTCTTCTTGTGTTGAAACAACTGTTGATAAATACATTTGTTTATCTATTCCCATTTGCTCTATAAAAAATTTGCTACCATCTTTTTTATCTGTTTCAAATCTGTCCGATATATCTTCTAATTTATCATTATATATTTTAGGATTTTTCTTGTTAAAATCTCTGAATATCTCGTATTTTTCTCCATTTTCAAGTTTATAAGATATTCTTCCAGAGAATTCATTACTATTCCATGGTTTGTATTTTTCATAGTCCGAAAGAGCTTTTCCATCTTTGTTTCTTGATATTCCATAAAAAATGCTAATTATATAGTTTAATAGTGTTGATTTTCCACTCTCGTTTGCTCCATGAATTATGTTTATGCCTTCTTCTAAATTTATGTCTTTGTTTTCTATGTTTCCATATGCATTAACTTTTATATTTTTTATTTTCAAATTTTTTCACCTCTTATTTACTAAGTACGTCAATTCCCACATCAAATGCACTTATTAATCGATTTTTTTCTTGTTCATCTTCTGTATTTTGTATTTTTTCTAGAATTCTTTTTGCGAATAACCCTTTCAAACTTACTTGATTTGCTATTTCTTCAATTTCATATTTTGCTTGTGTGTGATTTCTTATTCTTATAATATTTTCGATGTTTACCAAATCTAAAATTTTATTTTCATCAATATTAAAACTGCATTTGCCGACTAAGATTATTTTATAAAATTTATTATCATCAAACTTTGTATTATTTATTTTTTCTATTAATTCTTCTTCTGAATTTATCTCACTCGTATCTAAACTGTATTCAGCGAATGTTTTTGCAGATGTCTTAATAAATTTTAGTTTTAATTCTTTGTTTTCCCCGTCTATATTTCCTGCTATAAATCCTCTGTCTCCGAGTTCATCAAAACCAAGTGAAATAGGCGAACCTGGATATACGATATTTTTTCCAACGTAATCAGGCTTGTGTATATGACCTAGTGCAACATAATCAAAGCCTAGTTCTCTTAATTCTTTAGTTGTTAAAGGGTTATACTCTCTATTTTCATCTATACCACTATCAAGGCTTCCGTGTGTTATTAAGATATTTATTTTTTGCTTATTTTTTATGTGTATTGGATCGCTTTTTTTTGCCATATAAAAATCGTTAAATCCATAGCCATATATATCAACATTTTCATCTTCTACCACTTCTATTTCATTAGTAAATATGTGTACATTTTCACTCCATTTAAATTGTTTATAAAATGAATTTTTTATGTAGGGATCATGGTTTCCTGGTGTTATAAATATTTTTGTATTTGGAATTTCAGTAAATAACTGGTTTACATATTCTACGGTGCTTTTCTTTATGTAATCCTGTTCATATAAGTCACCCGCAATAAAAAAATATGGAATATTGTTTTCCTTTATGTATTCCACCATCTCTTTCATTACTTTCCTTTGTTCTAATCTTCTCTCTTGTGCAAACTTTCCCTTTCCTGCTAATGTTGCAAAAGGACTATCAAAATGTATATCTGCTGTATGCATAAATTTCATAATTAATCACTTTCCTCTCTCAAGGTCATAAAAAATTAGATAGAATGTATATCCAATTTTTCAACTCACACTAATTTTATACCATAACCTCTAAATTAAGTCAATAGTTTTTAAAACATTTGTTCTCTAATTTATATGACATTTTTCGACATAAAAAAGCACTAAGTTTAATTAGTGCTTTTGATAAAAAATATTAATTGTCTTTCTTACTTGTATCTACTGAGCCAAATAATTCATCAAATTTTGCTTCCAATTCTTCTTGTAAATCTTTCGAAAATAATTCGTCTTCTTTAGTATTGTCTTCCATCGGAAGCACTGGTGCCTCTTGCTCGACCACATTCTGCTTTGCTTTTGGTTGAGCCTGTGGTGTTGGAGGTGTTATCGGTTTTACATCATCTTCAAATAAGTCATCTAATGATTCAACTTTTAAATCTTGTTCTGGCTTATCCGTTGAATCTGCATACGGATTTTGAGGATTGAATTTTCTCCACTCTCCTCTTATTCCAGCATCAAAATTATTGTGGTCTAGTCTCTCTTGATTTAACCTTCTATTCATAGTTGGTTTTGTGAAATAATAATATTTGTTTGCTTTTATTGGTTTCAAGCCTTTTTCAAATATTATACATAATTCATTATCCATTCTTCTTAACTCATCTGGTGTCATTAGAGCTCTTCCCATTATTTGGTCAGATGTGCTATACCCTTGTTTTGAAAAGTTTTTATCTCTATTTGTAGATTTTGTATCTCTTGCAATTGTTGTTTCTCCCAATTGTTTTGAGAAATATTCAACTGTTTTAAATGAGTTACTTCCTAAGAATACGTGTGTATCACAGTTACCCATTATAGTTTCATATGATTTTTCGTAAACTGCCTCTAGCTGATCTAAGTTCTGCAATATAACACTAAACGAAATTCCTCTACTTCTACTCGTTGATATCTTTTTATCGAAATCTGGTATTTGACCAATGTTTGCAAACTCATCTAATATAAAATATGTTGGTACTTTCAATCTTCCACCATTCATATCTGCATAATTATATAATTGTTGTATCATCTGTGCAAAGAATATTGTTAATAAGAAGTTATATGCTGTATGTGTATCTGAAGAAATTACATATACTGCTGTTTTGTGGTTTGCAATGTCTTCAAAGTTTATTGTGTTTGTTGAAGTTACATTTGCAATTTCTTGTGAATCAAATTTGCCAAGTTTAGATTGCAAAGTACTTAATATTGAGCTGTATGTTTTTTCTGAACCTGCAACAACCTCTACAGATTGGAAGTTTGTTCTAGCAGGATGACTTAATGGTAACTCACTCATTAGTTCTCTTAACAAGTTTGTTCCATTGCTACTAGCTGCTGCCCTAACCATTTCTGCACATGACGTTAAGTTTATTTCTTCTTTCGGCCTTTTCTCTAATAAATAATATATTAAAGATTTTAATAGCATTTCTGCGTTGTTATCCCAGAAGGGGTCAGAACCTTTTCCATCTGAATCTTGTCCTTTAATAATTGTATTTGCTATTACATCAACATCAATCTCGCTTTGTATGTGCATTAGTGGATTGTATCCATCACTATTTTCCGGATTAACAAGGTTTAAAACTTTTATATCATAACCGTTTGCTTTTAAATATCCTGCTGTTTTATCGTACAATTCACCTTTTGGGTCTGTAAATACATACGAACCTAACATTTGATATGCATTTGGAATTGAATATGTTGCTGATTTACCAGAACCAGAACCTCCGACTACTAATACATTAACATTTCCTATTTTATCTACTGGCAAATAATTATCCTCAGCAAGAATTATTCCTTTATTCTTACTCAAGATTTTATATTGTTCTCCACCTTCACACCAGTCACTAGAACCATTTTCTATATCTTCATAATTGCTCTTTGGTTTTGATTTAATAATTCCAATTGCAGTAACAACTAAGCATAAAATTGTAAGCCATAGAGTTCCTTTTCCGAAGGCACTTACTGCTCCAGCACTTCCAATTCTAGTTATTGCTGTAAAGCTAGAAACTTCTTTTCCAAAATTTTCTATAAAATTTGCCAGTTCAAATTGCCCCTGTGCAGAGGTACTTTCAGCTATTGCAACCGACATAGGCGCAATTAATACTATCTCTAGTACAACCCAAAGTATTAGAAATAGTATTAAATATTTTTTATTCTTTTCAAAAGCTTTTTGCATTTTGCTCATATATTTATCACCTTTTCTTATGTTATATTACATTTCATGCTCAATTTCTTTATTTGGTACTAATGGTATAGTTATATAATCATTTTCATTCTCTGGTAAAGAAATAGACATTGATTCTTCTGGTGGTATTTTATATGTTTTTTCTTTTTCATCAGCTATTACTGTTCCACCAACAACTTTAAATTTTGAACCTCCATTTGTAGGTCCGTTTGCATCTTTACTCATTTAAGATCCCCCTTAATTATTATCTTCTCTTACTTCAAAAGCGAAATAAGATTTATATGGTTTTAATTTGCATTTTCCTCTAACTTCATTTGTATCTTTATCAAAATAAACTACTGGTTTTACTTCTTCTGTTGTTTCAGGATCTATTATTGTAATAGGTCTTTGAAAGTTTGGCGTATATCTTACATCTTTATATTCAGTTTCTTGTTCAGAATATAATGTATTAAACTTTACAGGAACAGGTCTTTTCGAAATTTTAACTTCATCTTTATTTAGTAATCCCATGTTAACAACAACTCTATCTTGTCCAAAAGATAGAATTATTAATTGGTTTCCTTCATCTTTAGGTGCATCAACAAAAAAAGTTTTTCTTTTATTTAGCCCTACTAATTCTTCTCTACATTTTAGCCTCTCCAATGTAAACTTTGGTGTATTTTCTTCCATCAAACCTTCTGTTTTATTAATTTGATAAATTACTGTGTTTACATTTTGTGGATCTGTTATACTAAAATGTTTTCCCTGTACTTGGTCCATATATTACACCTCTTTCTATATGAAACTTCTTCCATATTTTTTCTTCTGCATACTCTTATATTATAACTTGTTTTCAAGAATATGTCAATATTTTTATGTTACCTTTTTATGTGTTGTTTTATATTTCACGTGGATTAAATTTTGAAACTTTCTTTAATTGCCTATAAATTTCCTTTTCTTTTTCGGTTATGTTCTTAGGTATCATTATTTTTATTTTTATAATAAATTTTCCTCTTCCACCTTTATTGTCTTTATATCCTTTATTTTCTATACAGATTTCTTCGCCTGTCTCCATTCCTTGTGGTATATAAACTCCAATGGTTTCATCTATTGCGTTAACTTCTACTTTTGCACCTAAAACTGCTTCCCAAGGGCTTATGTTTAGCTCTGTATAAATGTCAGAGCCAACTAATTTGTATTGTTTGTCCTCTGCAACATTTATTCTTATTAATAAATCTCCATTTTTTCCGCCATTTTCACCGGGTTTTCCTTGACCTATTAATCTAACTTTTTCTCCGTTTCTGATTCCAGCAGGGATATTTATTTCAAAGTTTTTCATTTTACCATTAATTGTACGTAAAGAAATTTTCTTGGTTTGACCAAAAAAACCTTCATATATTGTTATTGGTATTTCGGTTTCAACGTCTTCACCTTGAACTGGTACTTTTGATTTTCTTTGTTTTGCTGGTTCTTTTTCATCATTATTACGGTCTATGCCAAATAACACATTTAAAATCTCGCTTCTTGTGGCTGTCTTTTTTGCTTCTTGTTGTTTTGTGGCTTTGTTCTTTTTTCTTCCTATACGAGAATACCACATTCTATCATATTTTCTTCTTGTATTTGCGTCAGACAAATTCTTATACGCTTCGTTTATATCTTTTAAACGTTCTTCATATCTGTTGTCCCCAGCATTCAAGTCTGGATGATATTTTTTTGCTTGTTCTCTATATGCTATTTTTATTTCTTCTACGCTAACTTTATTTGTTTCTAATCCTAGTATTTTGTAATAGTCCTTGAAAATCATTTGATATCCCCCCGCCTCATGGTGTTTGCATTATATCATACTTTGTTGAGGTTTAAAAGGTTTTTAGCAACATTTATTACAGTTTTTTTACAAAAGTTTCTGATTTGTTTCAAAATTATTTTACATTCTTTCCATTAGTAATTTATTTCTTGTTTTGACTATTGTTGGATGCATTAGCTTTTCTTTTTTTACTAACTTTTCAATACTTGCATCTATTATAAATAAAACGGCTCCATCTAAATCTTTTCTTGCAAGTTCACGTTCAGCATCTAAATCAAATTTTTCCGATTTTCTGTTTCTTTCTATTTTATCTGACACGTATATTATTTTTGCTAGCTCGTCCATGTTCGGACTTGTTTCTGTGTGATATTCTATTGCTTTTTGTATTTGCTCGCTTACATCATATAGCGTTTTTGCAATGTGTGCGCCTATTTTTCCATGCAATAATGAAACATTAATTTTTTCTACCTCATCAATTGCTATTTTATTTTTTTCAACATATTCTAAACTTTCCTCTTTTGTCATTTCCTTTGCTATATCATGAAGTAAACCTGCAATTCTAGCACTCTCAACATCCACATTGTATATTTTAGCAAGCTCTTCTGCCATTTCCATTACTCCTAACGAATGCATGTATCTGTATTCAGTTAAATTTTCTTTTAGATCATTTTTTATTCTTTCAATTAGTTCCATTTTCTGTTCCCTTCTTTTCAGCACCAATCCAGTTGAACAAGAACAAATTTTATAGTTCTTGTTCAATCAATCTATCTAGCAATTTTGAGTATGTTAATCCACAATTTTCCCACAATTTTGGATACATGCTTATGTTTGTGAAACCTGGCATTGTGTTTATCTCATTTAAGTAAATTTCATCTGTTTCTTTATCCACAAAGAAATCGACCCTTGCCAAGCCACTTCCTTTAACTGCTTTAAACGCTTTTATTGCAGTTTTTCTTATTTTTTCTGAAATTTCTTTTGAAACGTCTGCCGGAATTATTGTTTTAGACTCTGCATTTTTGTATTTTGAATCATAATCATAAAATTCGTCTGCTGATAAAATTTGACCAACACAACTTGCTTTTACATCGTCCATTCCAAGCACAGCACATTCAATCTCTTTTCCATTTATTCCTTGTTCAATTAATATTTCTTTGTCGTATTTTACTGCTTCTTGTATACTATTTTTTAGTTCTTCATCATTTTCTGCTTTACTTACACCTACTGATGAGCCAGAATTTGATGGTTTTACGAATACTGGATATTTTAATTTTTCATTTACAATTTTGCATATTCCCTCTATTGTGGTGGAGATATGATTTAACTCTTCATCTACATATGTATAGCCATTCTTAGCGTTTACAACAACTGCTTTTGCTTGATTTATATTTGCCTTTTCGAATATCATTTTTGCATATACCTTATCCATACAAATTCCAGAAGCTAGTACTTTACATCCAACATATGGAACTTTTAGCAATTCTAATAACCCCTGAATAGTTCCGTCTTCTCCATACAAGCCATGTAGAACTGGAAATATTATATCTTGCTTCTTTAGCGTTTCAAACTCATTTGATATTTTCTCTAGTTCTTTAGGTTGCTCTCCTATTTCAAATATTTCAATATCTTGTACTGGTTTTATATAATGAAACCATTCGCCTTTTTCTGATATATAAATAGGATAAATTTCATATTTTTCTTTATTCAGGTTCTTTATTACAGAGCTTCCAGACACAACAGATACATCGTGCTCTGTAGATTGCCCGCCAAATATTACTCCAACTTTTATTTTTTCCATAGTTTTCTCTCCTCGTTTTTAATGTTGTAGTAAACTTGCTACAATTTCTTTAAAATTCATTGAATTTGATGCTTTTATTAAAGCTACATCATCAACAGCTATTATTTTTTTCAACTTTTCTGTTGCTTCATTGTTATTATCAAAAGTGTATACATGTTCTATTCCATTGTCTTTTGCAACTCTTGCAATGTTTTCAGCTTCTTTTCCAACAGTGATTAATATGTCTATTTTATTTTTTGCAACTTCGAGCCCAACTTTTTCATGTAACTCCTTTGAGTATTCTCCAAGTTCAAGCATATCTCCTAACACGGCAATTTTTCTTTTTCCTTCTATGTTTTTTAAATATTCTATTGCAGATTTCATCGAATCATAATTTGCATTATAACAGTCATTTATTATTGTATAACCTTGCTCTGTTTTTTGAATATCCAGTCTCATTTTGCTAAGTTCAAACTTTTTTATTCCTTCTTTAATTTCAGCAAGTGGAATGTTTAATAATTTGCCCACACTAATAGCAGCCAAGCTATTGTATACAAAAGCTTCTCCTCCAACAGGTACATCTATTTGCTCATCATCTGGTTTTAACACAAATTTACTGCCTGTTTCATTATATTCTATATTTTCAGCCATATTCGAACTATCATTATTTATTCCATATGTAACAATTTGATATTGCTTATTTTCTAAATACCATTTATGTAATAAATCGTTATCATTATTTATTACAGCTGTTCCGCCTTGTTGTAAGCCTTCAAGTATTTCTAATTTAGCCTTTAAAATGTTTTCTCTTGAACCTAAATTTCCAATATGAGCTGTACCAACATTTGTAATAACCGCAATGGTTGGCTTTGCAATGGCTGTCAATTTACTAAGCTCGCCAAAATGGTTCATTCCCATTTCTACTACAAGAGCCTCGTGGTCTCTTAATCCTAAAATTGTCATTGGCATTCCTATATGATTGTTCATATTTCCTTGAGTTTTTAATGCATTATACTTTTGTGAAACAACACTGTATATGATATCCTTTGTGCTAGTTTTTCCTACACTTCCAGTAATTGCGATTACTGGGATGTTGTATTTTTCTCTCTTCAATTTTGCAATTTGTCCTACGGCTTCAACAGTATCATCTACTTGAATAACAAATTTATTTTCTAAACGCTTTATCTCTAAGCCATCAATTTTATTTATAATTGCTCCTTTTGCTCCATTTTTCAGAGCGTCTTCATAAAACTTTCCACCATCAAAACGCTCTCCTTTAAAACCTATGTACACATCTCCTTCTTTAATTTCTTTTGTATTTTTAGAAAAGTTTTCACATTCTTCTAATTTACTTCCATATATAAAAGTTCCATTTGTGGCTTTTAAAATCTCTTCAACAGTTATATTCTTATTCAAAATTTATCACAATCCTTTCGTGAAGTACCAGTTAGCTTTCACAGTAACAATGGCCTCCAATCATTTTTTACTATTATATTCCAGAGGAATTTTTTTTGCAACAATTTTCAGAAGTACAAAAAAAATAAATGTAAACCGTTTTGGTTCTACATTTATTTTAAATTTATTAACTGCTTTTATTTTATTTCGGTTCCTCCCCATTCTACTGTAACAAATCCTGTTCTATTAGGAATTGTTAATTTTTGTTCATTAACATCAATTGGGCTTTCTAATCCTTTAAAAATCATAAGTACTCTTATTGTTGAATCTGGTTTTGGACTAATTTCTAATGGCATATTTTGATTTATTTCATCTGATGTTGCAAATCTTATATAATTATATTTATTTGCTTCTAATCTTGGTAGCCAATAAACTATAAATTCTTCTGCTTCCCTTTCGTTTAACCCTAATATTGCTAATTTTTCTTCTAAGAATTTTGCAGAATCTTCTCCTTTTATAACAAATCCCTCGTCCTCAACTTTAAAGTTTATATCACTTTCGCTTTCATAATATAATGAGTACAAATTTCTATTCGTTGTTAAATCTTTTAAATCTCCATTTGGCTCTGCTAATACATTCCAACCGTCTTCATATTTTGGATATGAACAGGTTAAATTTTTACTTTTTAATAATTTTACTGTAACATTTGTTTCTTCAGTCGGATATAAATAAATTATTGGTTTATCTATTGTCTGAGTAACATCAATTCCTTTACTCTTATCACTACATCTTCTATACTCTATTTCAGTTCCAACTGGTAAATTAGTTGGTATTGCAATAATATATCCACAATTTTTTTCACAAAAACTATATTTTCCATATATATTTCCATATATTATTATTTTTCCTTTATCTTCCATACAATCTATTAAATTCATCTTGTCATCTCTATTTTCAACTTCTAATATCAATACTATATAATTGCAATTTTCATTTATGTAATATTGTTTTATTTTGTGTTGACTCACAGAATTTATTGATTTTATTATATCTTTATATTTTTCATATGTAACCACTTCCATGATGTCATCAACTGCTTTCTCTGTTTGAAAAGCATCTTTATGATAAATACCTCCCCACGTTTTTTCATTTATCTTTGTGTAACTAACATATCCTTTAAATTCATTTTTTTCATATCCATTTGGGTTTGTCGCTACAAGTGTATTATTTACCATTTTTCTTTTGTTAATATTTATCATTAATGCTACAAATGCGGCTATAATCATTATTAAAATAATTACTAAAATAACTGCTGTTTTTAAACTTACTTTTATTTTCTTCTTTTCCTCCATAATCAATTCTCCTTTGTATTTTCATTTTATTTATTTTTATAATAACATACAGCTTTTTATAATTCAATCTTTTTACAATAAAAATTAGTTATAGTTCGCATTCCTAATTATTTATCCATAATAAATATTGTTTATATAGTTTATAATAGGATTATAACAAAAATTAAATTGTTCTTTGAAAGATAAATAATCGCCCAAAAGGGGACGTCCCTATTGGGCGAAACTTTTTTACTTTTGGTCGAAAATTTTGCTACTTTATTAAATTATAATTTTTTTTAACTTTATTTGCTAATTCAAATTTCTTCATTTATAATAAAATTAAGAAATAAAAAGGGGTTAATTATATGAAGAAAAGACTAATACTTACAAGAAACATATAACGAGTTGTTTGGAAATAGCATGCAATCATTAATTGTCTTAAATCAAAGTGCAAAAACACTGCAAGACGCAAATAAATTATGGGATGAATATGTTATTGAATTCAATGATGGTGCATCAAAAGAATTTAGATCAGAACAAGCTTTTTCAGGTCTAAAATATGCTCAATCATATGAAACAAAACAATATTATAAATATATAGGTACGTACACTTATAAGTATCGTAGAACAAGCACATTATCAGAAACAATTTGTGAATCCCCCACACTCTTGATTTTTAAAACTGATTATTTTAATTATCCTTATTTTAAAGAATGTACTAATAAACAGTCCGTAAAAGAGTTTGGCGATTTATTGGCCGTACTAAATATGAATAGAGATACTATTATTAAAACATCCATAAAAGAAAATAAAAATACTTTTACATATACAGTATATTATGTAGGTAGAAGTTATTATGGGCCATCAGCTGATAGAAATGGTATTGCTCCTGCTGTTATAAAAGGAGTAAACTATTATATGGATAAAGCTACACTAACAGTTGATAAAATCACAGGAAAAACAAATCTTACACTTAATAAAGGAGGCTACGTAGAGAATATGAAATATAAAAATTCATACTATCCTCGATTAGATACAAAAACAATTAAGACTTATAATAAAGAGTTCTTTTAATATTCCTCTTTTAAATTACTAAAAGCATGAAAAGAGTTCAAATTGTTAAATTTTTTCTAACAATTTGAACTTTTTTATTTTGCTATTTTGTATTTCTGTTTGCTATTTCAATTGCTTTTGTTATCATGTTTCCGCAGGTTTTTGAAGGTATGTTTTCCCAACCTCCGTCTTTCTTTACTTGCTCATAAACACCTAATTCTTTTGCTATTTCTTCTTTTAGATTTTCAGTCATAATGTTTCTTTTTGTCATTTAAAAATCCTCCTAAATATTTTTATATTGTTATTTTGCATCTTTTTTTATTTAAAATACTGGAGTGTTTTGGTTACCTAGGAAGATTTTTATTTCTCTTTAAGTTAAATCTTATTTCTTTTTTATCAAACTTATTTATAAGTACTATTTGTCCAATTTCATTTTTATTTTTGTCATGAATAAATTTTAGTCTTTCCAATTCATTAACTGGTATTGTTAAATCTAAATCGCCAACAATTCTTAATGCTTCAATTCTGTTCCAATTAGAATCTATCAAGGTCATATAATCATCAAAATTAAATATTGATATATAACTATTCTCATTTGCACCTATAAATTCTATCATTTTATTAACTGTTAAAAACAAATAATAATTAGCCTTATTTTCACTTATTCTATTTTGTAAAACTCTATTTTTAGAAATTAATGGATGCCCATTGCCATCAACTTTAGCATTTTCTTCCGGTAAAACTAATGAATAAAACGTTGACTCATTAACTAATATTTTGAAAAATTCGTTTAGTGTTTCTTCATTATTATCTTTTAAATATCTATCATATATTTCTATAATCCTGTTACTATTAGATTTTAACTCAGATATTCTGTATGCTGGTTTAATAAAATCATCATTTTGGCTTAGCCTAAATTCTTCATTAGACCCACTAAAATTCATTTGTCTTTTTAATTCCATTAATTCATTATTCTTAATTTTAAATTTTTCTGCATTAGGATTAATACATATGCCATTTGCCAACATTTTATTTATTAGTTCTACGATTTCTTCAAAATTATATTCTACTATTCCACTATACTTATTCTTTTCTTTTTCACCAAATTCGCTAATATCTGTGTACACATTTAAAAGTAATTCATTTTCAGTGTTTTTTTCTGCTATGATGTTTTTATTTTCATTTTCTTCAATATATCCAACAAAAAAGTTAATATTATAACATATTTCTCTTAATAACAAATTTTCATTTTCCGTATTTGGTTGTTTTATATATTCATTATATATTTTTTTAAAACTCATATTCTCTACTCCTATTCTATTGTTTTGCACATATATAATACCTTTAATTTTATTTTTTCAATATCGTAAACTGATTTTACATATTAGTTATACTATAAAAGTTTCTCATCAAATTACTTTTTGTAAAAAATGAGTGAAATTTTCCACTCATTTTTCATAGTTTTTGCTTTTTTATAATATCCAATCTTGACTTTTAATGCCTATATATTTTTCATCTCTAAATCCAATGCAAATGCCATGTTCTTCATCACACTTGCAATCTCCTAAAAAAGCTATTTCGGGATATATTGTTCCATCCTTTGCTTTCCATTTTTTTGTAACATTAATTACAATAGTATTAATATTAACTTCATTTGTAATATCTTCTAAATTTATTTTTTTATCACTATATTCATTATTACAATAGTCCAAAATTTGTTTTTTATAATTATCTATATCTACATTTTTCAAAAGCCATTTTAAAACATCAATTTCTTTTTTATTTAGTTTAAATTTATCATATTTATAATTTCCACTTTCGTCATAGCAATTATCTCCTGTTAAAAGTACTTTCACTTTCTTTGATTTTCCAAATATATTTACAAAAATTAAATCTTCATTACATAACTCTTCAATATTTGTTGCATTCATATGATTTTTAATTTCTTTTTGGTTCATTTTTATTATCTCCTTTTTGCTAATTTGGTAGTTCTTACTGATGAATTATTTTCTAACTACATAACTGTGCCTCTGTTATTTTTATAACTATTTTTAATTTATTAACCACGTTAATTTTATTTCCGTTCCTCCCCATTCTACTACGGCAAAGTCTGTCCTTTGCATCAAACATCAGTTTTCTTTCTTATTTTCATTTTATCCATTTTTATAATAACATACAGATTTTTATTATTCAATATTCTTATAGCAAAAGTTTCCCTAAATGTATCTTCTTAAATCTTTTTCCTTTATACAGTTTAATAATCGCCCAAAAAGGGGCGTCCCTATTGGGCGACAATTTTGCTAATGTGTTAGTGTTCCATCTGGTGTGTTTACTATTAATAAAATGTCTTCTTCTTTTCCTGTTTGTGCATTTATATACACTAAAAATTCGTTATCTTCTACTTTGCCTTTAAATTCCCAACAATATACTTCTGTGTTCCATTTTGTTGGTATCATTGCTAGTCCTTCGCTTAAAATTTGCAAGTCTTTGTTTAGCACCTCTTTTGCTTTTTCTTTTGATATTATATTTGTTTCAAATGTTCTTTCTGTATGTGAATTCAAATATCCAGAGGTTTCTATTCCTAGTACACTTCCATCATCTAATGCAACTTTTACCTTTATTAAATCTGGATATATTGTTACCGTCTCGTTGTTGCTATTTGTTTGCGTGTATGCATAATTTATTGTTACAATTCCATTTTGTTTTAAATAATATGTTTCTTTCATGTTTGAGTATCCGTGATTATTTAGAAATTCTTTTGCTATTTCGTCTGCACGTTCTTGTGTTAATGTTTCTGCACTCACTGCTCTGTTGCAGTTTGCAAATATTACATGTCCGCCTTTTTTTGACACTGATATTGTTGCATTGATATCACTTTCTTTCATTTTTACATTAAAATCGAATGAAGGAATTTCTGCATTTTCTGAATACCCATGTGATTCTATATTATCTATTTTATCTTCTCCATAGAAATTTTTTACTATTTCTTTGGCTTTTTCTTCATCTATGTCGTCTCCTGTTAAGCCTTTTTTCTCTGCTGATGAAATGTGCTCCGAAAAAGCTCCATCATATATTAAGCCTGCATATTCGTGAAAGTTTTCTTCAAGATTAGAGAAACTGTCCTTGGTTATGCTACTTACTTGTGTTGCAAACGCCTTTGTTCCTTCGTCTCTTAGCTCATTCCACTTTATTCTTCCACTATTTAAATCTGTTGATAGTTGATTTAATGTATTTTCTAAATCTAGGCTGTAAGTGTGCAATTGCTTAATATTGTTTAAATCTTCTTGTGATAAATTTTCTCCACCGATCGCTTTTCTAGAAAGTGAATAACTGTAATCACTTACTTGGTTTAAAAATTTAGATGTATTTTCTAATTCATTACTGTTTATTGGTAATTGCGCTAGACAACTTTGTGCAACGCTTGCTTCTCTCCAAACATTAGTTAATGTTTCTGCTCCATGCTCTGGAGTTGTTGATATTAAAGCTTTTGCCAGATATGTTTCTACATTTTGCACATAGTCTACCAACTCGAAAAAGGCCATATTGTAACCATTTTCCGATGCTGTTATATATTCTCTGCTTTCTTGATATGCATAATAAATTGCTGCCCCTGCAATCACAACTGCAAAGATTATTCCTATTATTATATACGATGTTGTGGTTTTTAATTTTTTACTCACTTAAATTTCCTCCTTATTTACAAAATCTATGTTTTCCAATTGTCTTAATAAGTGGTCTTGACCAAATCCACTTGTTTGTAGCTGTGCTTGGATTAAAATAATATATTGCTCCACCAGTTGGATCCCAGCCATTCATCGCATCTCTTGCTGCTTTTAAAACTGTAGAATCTTCTTTTATTGGAACATTTATCTGCCCGTCAGATACTGCTGTAAATGCACCTTTTTCGTAAATTACTCCTGCTATTGTATTTGGAAATTGAGATGATTTTACTCTATTTAGTATAACTGCTCCCACGGCAACTTGTCCTTCATATGGTTCGCCTCTTGCCTCTCCATTTATTGCCCTAGCCATTAATTGCAAGTCTGACGTAGACGATGAATCACTTGCTGCTTCTACATTTTTCGGCAATAAATTTATAAGTACATACACTCCTGTAACCATCAAAAGCAAAATTGGTATAATAAAAAACTTTTTAATTTTCATACTTACTCCTTTATTTTAATTTTTGAAACAATTACTATTTTTAGAAATTTTTTCATAAAATAGTAATCGTTTCACTAAAAAATTATGATTAGAATAAAAAGGGTATTTGAGTTAGTCGTAACTCTAGCTATATTATTGGTAATTTTTCAAATTTTATGCATTTTACTTTTGTTTTTTCTTTTGTTATGGTAAAATCAAATTGCAAAAGAATAAAACCTTTATAAAAATGTAAAAAAATAGTTTTACATTTTTATAAAAAAATTATACGAGGGGAACAAGAAAATGAAAAAAATTTTAATATTTTATGCATCATTTGGAGGCGGGCATTTATCTGCCGCAAATTCTATAAAACAATATATTGACGAAAATTTTGAAGGATACGAAACAAATCTTATTGATTGTTTTTTATATGTAAATAAACCAATTAATAAGATTTCTACTATTGTCTATAAAGAAATGGCAAAGAAATTTCCATGGGCATGGGGCGAAGTTTATAGGCATTCTCAGAGAGGTCCTATTGCACATATCAGTTCTACTGCAAACAATTTAATGGCTAAAAAATTGTTAAAATTGTTACGAGAATATGCTCCAGATGTAGTAATATCAACACATCCTTTTGGAAGCCAAATGGTGAGTTATTTGAAAAGAAAGGCTTTAGTTGATTGCAAATTAGCTACAATAATGACAGATTTTGCTCCTCATGAGCAATGGTTAGTAGGAAAAGAACAAGTAGATTACTTTTTTGTTTCTCATGAAAAAATGAGACAAGAATTAATAGATGATAATATTCCTGCTGAAAAAGTATTTGCAACTGGAATTCCAATTTCTAAGAGATTCTTGATGACTTATAATAGAGAAGAAATTATGAATTCATTTAATCTTAATTTAGATAAAAAAGTAATTCTATTTTTCGGTGGTGGCGAGTTTGGTTTAGGAAGAGAGCAAACATTAAAAATACTAAAATCATTTATTACTCATTCAAGTAATCATCAAATTGTTGCAATTTCTGGAAAAAACGAAAAAATGAAAGAAGCTTTTGAAAAATTAGTTTCAGAGTTGCATGCCGAAGATATAGTAAAAGTTTTGCCATACACCACACAAGTTCCGGAATTAATGAGTATTGCTGATTTTGTTGTGACAAAACCCGGTGGTTTAACATCTACAGAAAGCCTAGCTTCCAGACTTCCAATGGTTTTAATTAACCCTATTCCTGGTCAAGAAGAGGAAAATGCACAATTCCTAGAAAATGCTGGAGTTGGAATTTGGCTAAACCCAAAAGAAAATTGTGATGAAATTATAACAGAACTTTTAAATGATGAAAATAAATTAAATCAAATGAGAAAAAACACAGAATTACTAGCAAAGAAAAATTCAACAATGGATATTTGTAGAACAATACTTCCACAATAAAAACCCGAATATTCTTCGGGTTTTATATTTTTATAATTGCACTCTTCCTTCCAACGCTCTACTTAATGTTACTTCATCAGTATATTCTAAGTCTCCACCAACTGGAACTCCGTGTGCTATTCTTGTTACTTTTATTCCCAATGGCTTTATCAGTTTTGATAAATACATTGCGGTTGCCTCTCCTTCAACCCTTGGGTTTGTTGCGAGTATTACTTCTTTTACACTACCATCCATCAAACGTGCAAGAAGCTCTTTTACTTTTATGTCATCTGGTCCAACGCCATTCATCGGAGATATTGACCCATGTAGTACATGATATACACCCTTAAATTCGTGTGTTTTTTCCATTGCCACAACATCTCTTACATCTTCTACAACACAAATTAAAGAGTGGTCTCTTCCTGTGTTTGCGCATATTGGGCAAGGATCTGTATCTGTTATGTTATAGCATTGTGAACAATATTTTAAGTTTTTCTTTGCATTTTGTATGCTTTCTATAAATTCGTTTGTTTCTTCTTCGCTAGCATCTAATATATAAAACGCAAGTCTTGCCGCTGTTTTGTTTCCTATGCTAGGAAGTTTTTCAAAACTTTCTATTAGCTTTTCTATTGATGGTGAATAGTATGACATATGTTTCTCCTGTTATTTTACATTAATCCCGGTATGTTGTATTTTCCAAGTGATGCGGCTTGTGCGTCGTCTACTTGTTTCAATGCATTATTTATACATGTTGCAATTAAATCTTCTAACATTTCTACATCATCTGGGTCTAATACCTCTGGTTTTATTTTTATTTCTTTTATTTGTTTGCTTCCAGAAACCTTTACTTTTACGGCTTCTCCGCCTGCAGATGCCTCGAATTCTTTTGCAGCTAGTTCTTCTTGTGATTTTTCAACATCTGATTGCATTTTTTTTGCTTCTTTCATTAATTGATTTAGATTCATTCCTCCAAATCCACCCATTCCTGGGAATCCACCTCTTTTTGACATTTTAATCCTTCCTTTCTTAGTTTGGAAAATTGTAATTATTTTTCAAACTTTCTCCTATTAATCAATTATATTAATTGGTATATCCAATCCATTCGATATATCGCTGAAAGTATCTGTTTTAGACACTATTTCTTCATTATTATCTACAAGTACAACTCTCATTGGCTTCCCAAGTTCCATTGATACTTGTTTTACAATCTCACTCATGTTTTCTGGCTTTTCAAGAATATCTTTTCTAAATGGTGTGAGTCCATTTTCAAAATTAATTCCGACTGTCATGTCGTTTATTTCATTTGCGGAAGATGTCATTAATATTGATGATAATGATATTCTGCCTTCTTGTTTGATATTATCTATTATTTTTGGCCAGTTTTGTACCTTATCGCCTAACTTAATACTTGTTGATTTTTTTACTTCTGGTTTAATTGCATATTGAGTTTTGCTTTCTTGACTCGTAGAGCTTGAAGCTACTGCACGTGGTGCATTTTGTAATTGTGTAATTTGTTTTTCTAATCTATTTATTTTGTATTTTAAATCTTCAACCTCTTTTGAACTAGCCCCTGAATCTCCAGAACTTACTGTACTACTCGTGCTAGCTTCGTTGCACAGCTTTATTATTGTAACTTGAAACATTATCAATTTCTGTGATGACCACTTCATATCGTTTTGCAAATTTGATAATTCATATATCATAGAAATTAATCTTTCTTTCGTCGTGCTATCTGCTAATTCTTTAATTTGATTTTTTTCAGCTTCACTGTAAATTTCAAGCTTAGTATTTGTTTTAAACACAAGAATATCTTTTACATATTTTATTATTTCCCATAAGAAATTACTTATGTCTTTTCCTTCTGAAATAATCTCGTTTATTGTGCCAAGTGCATCTTCAGTATTTTTTTGCAAAATACTTTTTGTAATTTTATTTACACTTTCTGTTTTCGGAATTCCAACCAATTCTTTTACTAAATCTTCGGTTATTTTTCCTTCTTCTTGCATACATCTTTCTAATATGCTAAGAGCATCTCTCATTGCTCCTTCTGCTAATATTGCTATTAGCTTTTTTGCTTCTGGAGTAATATCTATATTGCTTTGCTCACATACAAAATTCAATCTTTTTTCTATGTTGTCATTTGATATTTTCTTAAAATCAAATCTTTGGCATCTTGATAATATTGTTGCTGGCAATTTTTGTGGTTCCGTTGTAGCCAAAATAAACTTTACATGTGCTGGTGGCTCTTCCAAAGTTTTAAGTAATGCATTGAAAGCTCCCGTAGAAAGCATATGAACTTCATCTATAATATATACCCTATATTTTGCAACTGTTGGTAAGAAATTTACTTCGTCTCTAATGGCTCTAACATCTTCAACACTATTGTTAGATGCAGCATCCATTTCTACTATATCTGTAAGTGAACCTTCGAGTGCTGCTTTACAAACTGCACACTCGTTGCAAGGCTCTCCATCCTTAGGGTTTAAACAGTTTACAGCTCTTGCTAAAATTTTGGCAGCAGAAGTCTTTCCAGTTCCTCTACCTCCATTAAATAAATAAGCATGGCCAACCCTATCATTAATAAGCTCATTTTTCAATGTTCTTACAATATGTTCTTGCCCAACTATTTCGTCAAATTTTAAAGGTCTAAATTTTCTATATAACGCTGTATATTCCAATTTTTTTACCTCCATAATTTTATTATATTGGTTAAAAGGTATGAGATTTTTAACTTCTCTATGGAAAGCACCCTACATAAAGAGGTCTGCTTATTGCTGCTTCCTTCCGGACCTGACAAGGTTCACAGTTCTTTATCAAGATACTCTCCATACAAAAGTTATATCTCATACCTTTTGCATTATATACTATTTTGTTTAGTTTAGCAAGTAAAAATTTGCTATTTTATTCTTTTAAAAACAATTCCACTCATGTCTGTTATTTCTTTGTTGCTTGTACCTTCTGTTAAGAGATTTTCACATGGCAAACTTAATGTGATATTTGTTTTATATTTTATTTTATTTGCTTGAATTATAAAATCGAAATTTACTTGAAATTTAGTTTCTTCTTCCGTAGTGCCTATTTTAGTAAGCAAAGTTCCATTGTGTTGTACTTCTGTATCATCATTTGAAACAAAACTTCCCACATTTGTATTCGCAAATCTAATTACGGCTGAACCACCCTGATTACAAATTTCTAATGTTTTAGGGTTACTCGTTTTTCCGCCTTTGTATGCCAATCCATTTTCTACTAAATATGACGCATCATATGTAAAAGTTCTGCCTTCTAAGCTATTTGGCATAAAAACTTTTACAACACCCTTAGCAGGCTGTTTTGTAACTTTAATGTTATCGATTGTAACACTGTCTAAAAGTTCATCTTTATCTGTATTTTTATCTATAAAGAAATAAACATCATTATTTTGATTTACAGACAAATTCCATTTTGAACTCTCTTCTGGATTCTCTGTATTTTGTTCTCCTTCTGCCGTGCTTATTATGGTTATTTTAGATAACTGATACGGCATATTCTTTTCACCCTCAATTTGATATTGAATAATAATCAGTATTACAACAATTATTACAACCATAAGTACACTGATTGCTATACTCATTTTTATTCTATCCTTCATACTGGTATTCATTTTTTCCCCCACGCTTTATTTGGCGGAGACGGTGGGATTCGAACCCACGGGCCGGTTGCCCGGCTAACTGATTTCGAGTCAGCCTCGTTATGACCACTTCGATACGTCTCCTATTGTACCTACTAATTATATCAAAACAATAGAAAAAGTCAAATTATTTTCGTAAAAATTTTGTGAACTAACATTATGTCCAATTTTATTATAGCTGTTGCTTTTTGTTCTATTTTATATTATATTTATTACAAATTTAGGGGGGTTTATGTATGAGAGTTGTTGTTCAGCGTGTAAAACACGCAAGTGTTACTATAAATGGAACTGTTAATGGAAAAATAAATAACGGTTTTTTAGTTTTACTTGGCATACAATCCACAGATAGTGAACAAGATGTGGATTACTTGGTGAAAAAAGTAACAAATTTAAGAATTTTTTCTGATGAAAATGATAAAATGAATTTATCTTTAAAAGATGTTAATGGAGAACTTTTAATCGTTTCTCAATTTACATTATATGCAAATTGCAAGGAAGGAAACCGACCATCTTTTGTAGAAGCTGCCAAACCAGATATCGCTATACCTTTATATGAATATTTTGTTTCTGAATGTAAAAAAATAATTCCAGTAGTTGAAACTGGAATATTTGGTGCAGACATGAAAGTTGATCTTTTAAATGACGGCCCTGTAACTATTATAATGGATTCAAAATAAATTGAATCCATTATTTTTTCTTTTTTTCTCTTAATTCTTTAAAAAACTGTTGTAATATTTTTTTGCATTCTGTTTCCATGACACCTTTTTCGATTTCTACAACATGGTTAAATTTATAATCTTCAAGTAGATTTAACACAGAACCACATGCACCGGTTTTCTCATCCATGGTTCCAATAACAACCTTTTTCAATCTTGCCTGAATCATTGCTCCCGTACACATTGCACATGGTTCTAAAGTAACATACATTGTACAATTTTCTAGTCTCCAAGACTCTAGTTTTTTACTAGCCTTTTGAATCGCAATAATTTCAGCATGTTTTGTTGTGTCTTTTTTCTGTTCTTTTACATTGTGTGCTCTTGCAATTATTTCACCGTCTTTTACAATAACCGCACCCACCGGAACCTCGTCCTTTTTATAGGCTTTTCTAGCTTCTTTTATAGCTTCCTTCATAAAAAATTCTTCCACTATTTACTCCAATTAAAAATTTATAAAAAAAAATGGTGTACCAGAAGGGAATTGAACCCCCGACACACAGTTTAGGAAACTGCTGCTCTATCCAACTGAGCTACTGATACATTTCTAGTTAATATAATAGCATTTTGGAATAGGTATGTCAATTATTTTTCTCTTTATTCTATTATATAAATTTTTAAAAATTGTTTTATTCTCTTAATATCTATGGTATAATATTCTTATAAAAAGTGGGGTGATATTATGCAACAAACCATTAATACTCAAGAACTTGAAAATGCATTAAATAAATATGGTGATATTGTATTAACTAAAAATTCCAAAAACGATGTTATTATAATGAGTATCTCGGAGTATAAAAGAAAGTTAAAAGATAATGAACTAAGTAAAAAACTTGAAAAAGCAGAACAACAAATAAAAGATGGAAAAACAATTAAGGCTACTACAGTATTTAGAGAATTAGAAGAAAAATATGGATTTTAAATACAATCTAGAATTCACTGATGACTGTAAAAATGAAATACTTGAAATCTATGAATATATCTCACAAAATTTAGCGTCAACAGAAGCAGCAAAAAAATTAATGAAAAAAATAAAGACGTCAATAATGCATTTATCTGAAGAACCTTATTTATATATGCGAATTGATACAACTAACAATAGCCATAATAATTTTAGAAGAATTGTAGTAAATAATTATGTAATATTATATTTAGTAAGCGAAGCAAACCATACAGTTTATATTTCTCATATGTACTATGGGAAAAGAAATTATATGTAGTCTTAATTTACTTTTTATTCATTATTATTAAACATTGAAGAAGCCAACTATGTAGTTGATGCTTCTTTTTTATTTACTCTTTATTCCATGTAAATTTTGTGCTATAATTATTTTTAGTTTTTATTTTTATGAAAGGATTTTGCCAATTATTTTTATCAATTTGGTAATTATGCAAATATATGAAACATATTTTAAGCTATATGAGAAGAGCTATTGAAGATTATGATATGATTGAGGATGGAGATAAAATTGCCGTTGCATTGTCTGGTGGAAAGGATTCTATTACAATGCTAAATGGTCTAAAAAGCTTGCAATATTTTTATCCTAAGAAATTTGAATTAATTGCTATAAGTGTAAATCCTGGGTTTGAATATTTCGATTCTGAATTTTTAAAGAAAACATGTGATGATTTAGGAGTTCCTTTCTTTGAGGAGAAATACGATATTAGCAAGATTGTTTTTGAGGACAGGCAAGAACAAAATCCATGTTCTCTATGTGCTAATTTGCGTAGGGGTATTCTTAACACCACTGCAAAACGTGAGCATTGCAACAAGATTGCATTAGGTCATAATTTAGATGATGTTTTGGAAACTTTTTTGATGAATTTGCTTTTTGCAGGAAGTATTTCCACTTTTTCTCCTGTAAGTTATATGGATAGGTCTGGAATTACTTTAATTAGGCCATTAATTTATGCGTCTGAAAAAGAAACAAAACGATATGTTAAGAAAAATGGCAAACAAATAATGCCTAAAGTTTGCCCTATGGATGGTCATTCAACAAGAGAATATGTTAAGAATTTAATTGTTACATTATCTATAAAAAATCCACATGTAAAAGCCAATATCATGGGTGCAATAAAAAGAAATAATATAGACGGATGGAAAGATACGACTCAACGCAAACAATCTAATTAATTTAATTAAACAGATTAAATAACAACAGAGATAATTTTTATAAAAATAAAAATTATCTCTGTTGTTATTTTTAGTTATATTTGCTTACATTTTTGCTTGTTCTTCCATTACTTTTGTTAGTTCCTTTAATTCTTGTTCTGCTTCTTCCTCTGTTTTCCCTTTTACGCCCATATAGAATTTAATCTTTGGCTCTGTTCCAGAAGGACGTACACAGCACCAAGCATCGTTTTCAAGTCCATAATATAAAACATTTGAATTTGGTAATCCTGTTTTTGTTATTTCCACTGTTGCATTATTCTTTATAATATCTTTCTTATAATCTCTAAATTCAACTACCTTATATTTTCCAAGTGTTGTAGCTGGATTTTCTCTCATTTTTTCCATCATTTGTTTAATTTCTTCTGCTCCAGTCACACCTTCTCTTGTAATTGATATTGTAAGTTCTTTGTAGAATCCATATTTCTTATATATGTTTATCATTTGGTCCCATAATGTATAGCCTTTTTCTTTGTAATAAGCTGTTGCTTCGCATAATGCCATTACTGCTGCAATTCCATCTTTATCTCTTGCATGTGTTCCAATTAGACATCCGTAGCTTTCTTCGAATCCAAACATATATGTATATTTATGGCTTTGTTCAAACAATCTCATTTGCTCACCAATGTATTTGAATCCTGTTAAAACTTCTATTAATTTTAGATTATACTCTTTTGCTATTGCATCGGCTAAGTTTGATGATACTATTGTTTTAATTAATGCACCATTTGCTGGAATTTCTCTTCTTTCTTTCTTTTGAGATAATTCGTATTCGGCAATTAGAAGTCCAGACATATTTCCTGTAAATGAATGATATTCTCCTGTTTTCGAGTCTTTTGCATATACACCTAATCTATCTGCGTCTGGGTCATTTGCAAGTACAACATCTGCATCAACTTTTTCTGCCAATTCTAGTGCTAATTTGAATGCATTTGCATCTTCTGGGTTTGGATAACTTACTGTTGGGAAATCTCCATTTGGTTTTTCTTGCTCTGGTACAACATATACATTTTCAAATCCTATTTCTTTTAGTATTCTTTGTACTGGCATATTTCCAGCTCCATGTAATGGTGTGTATACTATTTTTACATCTTTTTGAACTCTCTTTATTGTATCTAGATTAAGTACTAAATTTTTTAGAGTCTTTATATACTCATCGTCTATTTCTTTTCCAATAATGTGATATAAATCAGCTTTTTCGGCTTCGTCTTTTGACATTGTTTTTATCTTAGAAAATTCTTTTATGTTGTTTACTTCTGTTATAATTCCTTTATCATGTGGTGCAACGATTTGTGCTCCATCTTCCCAGTAAACCTTATATCCGTTGTACTTTGGAGGATTATGACTTGCTGTAATCATGACCCCTGCTATACATTTCAATTGTCTTACTGCAAAAGATAGCTCTGGAACTGGTCTTAAACTTTCGAATACATATGTTTTTATTCCATTTGCATTTAAGCATAATGCTGTAAATTCACTAAATTCTTTAGACATATGTCTTGAATCATAAGAAATTGCAACACCTTTATTCTCTGGGTTATGCATTTTTATGTAGTTTGCAAGTCCTTGTGTAGCTTTAGTTACAGTATATTTATTCATTCTGTTGCTACCATTTCCTATTACTCCTCTTAATCCTGCTGTTCCAAACTCTAAATCTTTATAAAATCTGTCTTGAATTTCAGACTCATCATCTTTAATACTTCTTAATTCTTTCTTTGTTTCTTCATCAATTGCTGGATCATTTAACCATTCATTATATTTTTCTAAATAACTCATAAAAAATTCCTTTCTTGAAAACACTTTTTTATATTTAAGCAAAAGAAGCTTGAACCTTTTGTATAACAAAAAATTCAAACTCCTATATTTTAATTATACAATTATTTTATTTTATGAAATTCTTTGTATAATTTTCTAGCTGTTTCAGGGCTATCTACACCTTCTGCATTCTTAACTGGTGCAAATTCCTCTTCCCTTTTTACTCTTAAAATGGCCATATCATCTAGTGATTCAAACGCATCAAATAAGAATGCTTCAAATTTATATGCATTTGGTTTATCACTTGTTATTAAGTTTCCATCTTTATCTAAATACTTAGCCTTTTTAAATGCACTATGATATGGTAATGTATTTTTGCTTATTTCTTCTATAGCTTTTACGCTAAATAAATTACATAATATATGAGATTCTCCATATATTAGTCCGCCATTTTTGTTTGTTGCTTCTGCCATTTCTTCTGATATTTCGCTATATTCTACAACACTTGGTTTTCCATTTCTCTTGCAGAATACTCCAACTTTCTCATGAGGTCCAGCTTTTACAACACTCTTTCCTGCTGCTAGAACTTTTTTATCTATTGCTAAGCCTAATAGTACTGGATCTACCATATTTACTAAAACATTATCAACACCACCGATAAAAGCCCATTCAATTCCTCTTGACTTCATATCGTATATTATTCCATTTTTCTTCATTGATAGGAATATTCCACCATGTCCATCTGCTGCTTGTTTTATTAAACCATCTTCACCGATTAATACTTTTCCCTTTGTATCAATCATTGGTAATTGTCCTTGCTTAAAGAACACAACTTTATCCTTTGGATATCCAAAATAGTCATGGTCTTCAAAGAACTTAACTGTTGCATCATTGTTTTCTTTACTTGTCATTATGTACCAAGTAACAAAAACTCCATATTTTTTTTCTGCAGTTTTTAATGTATCACATAAAATTTCGAATATAGGTTTATGTGAATCTAATCCAATATCATATGTACCTTTTGGTCCATTATGTCCTAATCTAGTACCTTGACCACCAGCCATTGTAACTGCTGCAAGTTTTCCTTCTTTTATTGCTTTTAATCCAATTTCTTCATAATGTTTTAATTCATTATCAGACATTGCACTCTTATCTGTATAATCGATTGGTTCAATTTTAGAATTTGCAAAGTCTACTGTTTGATTTATTCTTTTGTATAATTCCTCAATTTGATTAAAGTCTAATGTTAATATTTCATCTAATAATTTTGACTTATTCTCCTCACTTAGTTTTTCATACTGACTCAAAAGATGTTCTTGTCCATATTTTTTTAGAACTTCCTCTGCTGCCATATATTTTTCGTCCATGTTATTTCTCCTTTCGAATCAAAATATTGATTGCAACCTTATATTATACTAATATTGGAAAATAGTCAATTATTTTAGTAAAATTTCACCTTTAATTCAACAGTTCAACATTATTTTTTAAGTAGAAACTAATTTGAAACTTTTATTGTTGTAATATATTCTTCTTTATTTTTCTCTCCAGAAGTATTTAATATTTTATCATGCTTGTCTAATATATCTTTAATTCCATATTTGCAATCTTCAATATCATAACAATCTATTATTTCTATAATTTTATTTTCTAATAAATTATTTTCTATTTCTTCTCTTGCTTTTTCTATAAATTCTTTTGTTCCACTTATTATAATACAGTCATTGTTTTGTACTGCTTGCTTTATGTCTTCTAAATTACTTTTTTGCCATCCAATATTTATTATTTCTTTTTTATCTTCTAAATGTAATTTTGTTAATAATGTTTCCATTTCTTTTGTTAAATCCTTTTCTAGAATTGTGGTAACTTTAACTCCTTTATTAATTTTTTGGTCTAGGTTTGGTAGTAACATTGTGACTAGGTGCCACTCACTTGCATAGAAACTACAAATTGACTTTAAATTTTTATTAATATCAGTCATATTTACCTCCACTTTTATTTTTCTATCTATGGTAAATTTTAACATTTTTGCATATTTATGTCAATATTATTACAAATGTTTCGTATGTCATAATTCGACAAAGCATCTATTTTTCGCCTTATTTATCGAGTTTTCATTTTTTGTTTTGTAGATTTTTTGCAGTTTTATTACATAATTGTTACATTTTATTTTAAATATTTATTTACCAATTTTGTATATTTTTTAGCAATTTAGTAAATAATTTTATTAATAATTTAGTATAAAGTTTTTAGAGGTGATTTATTTATGTTTTGTAAAGAAAAAATTTTTAGAGCTGTAATTCTTATTTTACTTTTCACTATTTTTACATTATTTTCTGCAATTTCATACGTTAATGCCGTTTCTTCCGATATTGCAGATGGAGTATTTAGACTTCACGTTATAGCAAATAGTGACTCTGTAGAGGATCAAAATTTAAAGTATAAAGTTAGAGATGCTTTATTAGAATATATGAATTCTATCTGTGCAGATGCTTCTTCAAAGGAAGATGCGATGAATATTGCTTCTGAGCATCTTGGCAACTTTAGAGAAATTGCTCAGAAAGTTGTTTACGATAATGATTATAATTACCCTGTTACTGTGGAAATTGGTCAGTACAATTTTCCAACTAAACACTATGGAGACGTCTCTCTTCCTTCCGGTATTTATGATGCCCTTAGAGTAAAAATTGGAACGGCTTCTGGTCAAAATTGGTGGTGTGTAATGTTTCCTCCTCTTTGCTTTGTAGATGTATCTTCTGGTATTGTCCCAGATGATTCAAAAGATTTATTGCAAGATAATATGTCTGATGAAGAATATGATTTAATAACAAATTCTAATGATAATTCTAGTCTAACTTTTAAGTTTAAAATCGTAGAATTATTTGAGAATATCAAAGTTAAGTTGGCAAACAGCTAACTTATCTTTTTTACACATTTTTATTGTAAATATTTCTTTTTTATGTTATATATATAGGTAGTTTATTAGGTTATACACATTAGAAAGGGGATTTTACTTTGGAGAAATTAGTAATAAATGGACCAACAAGGCTTAAAGGCGATGTAAATATAAGCGGAGCAAAAAATGCAGCAGTTGCAATAATTCCTGCAACTTTATTAATAGATGGAGAATGTACATTAGAAAATGTACCAAATATAAGTGATGTAAAGCTTTCATGCACAATATTAGAGAAATTAGGTGCAAAAATCACATGGCTTACAGAAAATTCATTAAAAGTAGATACAAGAAAAATAACTTCAACTAGGGCTCCTTTAGATATTACAAGCAAGTTCAGAGCTTCTTATTATCTAATAGGGTCACTTCTTAGCCGTTGTGGCAAAGCTGAAGTTGGACTTCCTGGCGGATGTAAATTGGGTGCCCGTCCAATTGACCAACATATTAAAGGTTTTGAGGCACTTGGAGCAAATACAACAGTTGCTCAAGGTAAGATTATTGCAGAAGCAGATAGATTAGTGGGTACATCAATTTACATGGACACCGTTTCTGTTGGAGCTACTATTAATGTTATGCTTGCAGCAGTGCTTGCAGAGGGAATTACAACAATTGATAATGCAGCAAAAGAACCTCATGTTGTTGATGTTGCAAACTTTCTAAATACTATGGGGGCAGATATTCACGGTGCAGGAACTGACGTTATTAAGGTTACTGGTGTAAAAAAATTACATGGAAATGCAACATATTCAATTGTTCCAGATCAGATTGAAGCAGGAACATTTATGCTTGCAGCAATCGCATCAAAAGGTGATGTTGTTATTCATAATTGTATTCCTAAGCACTTAGAATGTTTAACTGCCAAAATACTTGAAATAGGTGGAAACGTTGAAGAAGGTGATGATTCAATTCATGTTTGGTGTGATACACGTCCTTCTAAGGCTACGATAAAAACATTACCATATCCAGGTTTTCCAACTGATTTACAACCTCAAATGGGTGTTGTGTTATCTGTTGCAGATGGTACAAGTATTATTAATGAAAGCATTTGGGAATCTCGTTTTCAATATACAGCTGAATTAAATAAAATGGGAGCAAACATTACAGCACAAGGGAAAAGCGCTGTTTTTGAAGGAGTCGATTTCTTATCTGGTGCACCAGTTTATGCATCAGATTTAAGAGCAGGAGCAGCCTTGATAATTGCTGGAATAATTGCAAACGGCGAAACAGATTTATATAACCTTGATCATATTGATAGAGGCTATGAATGTATAGAAGAAAAATTTAGAAAACTCGGAGCAAATATTACAAGAGTTCATGAAGAATAGGAATTAATATGTTTAAATTTTGTAGTTTATTTAGTGGAAGTACTGGTAATAGTTTATTTGTAGAAACTGAAAATTCAAAAATATTAGTTGACGCTGGAGAAAGTGCTAAGAAAATTGTTTCTGCACTTTCTCTTATTGGCATTGAAGTGACTGATATTGATGCAATACTTGTTACTCATGAGCATATTGACCATGTTAAGAGTTTAGGAACTCTTTCTAAAAAATATAATATTCCGGTTTATGCAAACGAAAATACTTGGAATGCTATGCCAGAACAGCAAGCAAAAATTTTAGAAGAAAATCAAAAAAAGTTTAGTGTTAACAAAGAATTTGAAATAAAAGATTTAACATTTCAGCCTTTTAGCATTCCTCATGATGCCGCTGACCCATGTGGTTTTAACATATTACATAAAAAAAATAAAATTAGCATTGCAACAGATTTAGGTCATGTTACACCAGAGATTTTTGATAAATTATCAAAGAGTTCTTTTGTATTATTGGAATCTAATTATGACCCAGATATTTTGAAATATTCAAAATATCCATATCAATTAAAGCAAAGAATTGCCGGTCCAGATGGGCATTTATCTAACTATAATTCTGGTGATTTGGTTTCTAAACTTATGAAAACCGGATTAAGTTCTGTAATGCTTGGGCATTTAAGCAAGGAAAATAACTTTCCAGAACTTGCTTACAAAACTGTTGTTGAAGAAATTATTAGCAATCATCATGATGAAAATGATATAAAAGTTGGAATTGCTAAAAGAGATGGTCCAAGTGGACTTATAGATATTGCTTAAAAGAAAGGATTTAGTCGATTCATCTTGACTATATAAAAATTTATGTTACATATTAATGTTATTTGTGTCGGAAAAATTAAGGAAAGTTTTTTTAGAGATGCAATTTTGGAATATTCTAAAAGATTATCTAGGTTTTGCAATTTAACCATTACTGAACTTCAAGATGAGAAAATTCCAGAAAAGGCTAGTGAAAAAATAGAACAGGAAATAAAAGAAAAAGAAGGGCAAAATATAATTTCTCATATAAAAAAAGATTCTTATGTAATTGCATTAGATTTAACGGGAAAAGAACTCGACTCTGTTGCTCTTTCTCAAAAAATAGAAAACTTATCGATTAGTAATAGTTCAATTACATTTATTATTGGTGGAAGTCTTGGCCTTTCGAAGCAAGTTTTAAATTATTGCAATGAAAAACTATGTTTTTCAAAAATGACATTTCCACATCAATTAATACGAATATTTTTATTAGAACAAATTTATAGAGCATTCAAAATTGCAAATAATGAGACATATCACAAATAATGATTAAAGTATAATGTTCCAAACTATTGCAGATGTTAACATTCCTATGAAATCTGCAATTAATGCTGCAACTAGCACGAATCTTATCTTCTTCACTCCAATACTTCCTGTATATATTGCTATTGTGTAAAATGTAGTTTCTGTTGAACCCATTATTGTAGATGTAATTAAACCAATTTTACTGTCAACACCATATGTTTTCATTATGTCTGTTGCAACAGCAAGTGATGCACTTCCAGATATTGGTCTTAACATTGCAAGTGGCATTACTTCACTCGGAAATCCAACTTTATTTGTAAAAACAGATACTGCTCTTGTAATTATTTCCAATAAGCCTGAACTCCTAAGTACTCCTACAGCTAAAAATATTCCTAATAATGTAGGAAAAATTTTAATAACTATGCTCATTCCTTCTGTAGCACCTTCAACAAAAATATCATATACTTTTTTCTTATCTGCAATTCCATAAATAACTATTATAATTATTACAACTGGAACAGCAATTGTTGATATATAATTAACTATTTTCATACTAAAATCACATTTCCTTTACATAAATTAGGTTGCGAAATAATTAAATTTTGGCAAGAGAAACAAATTTTAAATGCAAGGGCGCATACTTTCTGTATGTAAACGCGTTTTAAATGAAGTTTGACGTAGCAAAATTGTAATTATTTTTCAGCCATTTAAAATTTTTTCATCAGAAGCTTACTTGCAATTATTCCTGCCGTATCTGCCACCAGTGTAACGATCCATACTGGTAGAATTATTTGAGCAGCATTTGTCGACCCCATTGATGCTCTTACGGCAATAACGGTTGTTGGTATTAATTGTAAAGAAGCCGTATTTAAAACTATGAACATAGCCATTGAGTCAGTTATAGTATCTTTATTGGGATTTTTTTCCTGCATAGTTTTCATTGCTTGCAAGCCTAGTGGTGTTGCCGCATTACCGATTCCAAGAAGATTTGCAATTATATTTATTGTAATTTCTTTATATTCCTTATCTTCTTTATTCATTTTTGGAAATAAAAATTTCATTAGTGGGCTAATCATATTACTAAGCTTATTAATTAATGAAGATTTTTGTACAATTTTCATCAATCCATTCCATAAACACATAGTACCAAATAATTTTATTATAAGATCCACTGCTTGAGTGCATGAATTAAAAATCGAATTATTAAAATTATTTATATTTCCAGTTAATAAAGCAAATATAAACGAAATAATTATAAAAAATGGCCATATTTTATTTAGCATATGTACCTCCATCTATTTAATTTTATTCAAACCAGTCTTTAATATTCATTATATTATCTTTTATTCATAGGTAAACTTTTATTACAATTACTAAATTTTACAGTAAATTTTTTCAATTTCTACTTTATTTTTGAAACTATTTCATGAAATTTCCAAATTTTACTTGTTTTTTACAAATGAATGTGTTATCATGATTGTAGATTGATGTCGAATTTTGTTGTAGGAGGTATTATAGACATGAAGTCAACTGGAATTGTTAGACGTGTAGATGAATTAGGAAGAATCGTTATTCCTATAGAACTACGTAACAAGCTAAAAATTGCTGAGAAAGATCCTATAGAAATATACGTAGAAGGTTCTTCTATAATATTAAAAAAATACGAAGAAACTTGCGTTTTCTGTGGAGGAACTAAAAATGTAGTAGATTACAAAGGAAAATTAGTTTGTGAAAAATGTGCTCAAAATATATCAAATATTTCTGATAATTTAAAAAAATAATAAATAATAAATAAAAAATACGAGGTTTATTGGCCCCGTCTTTTTTATATAAATTTTTTGTATATTTCATCTTTTGGCACTTTATTATTTTTCGCAATTCTTTTTATTATATCTTTTTTATTCATTCCTTGGTTTTCATAATATTTATACTGTTCTTCCAATGTCATTTGATTTAATGTTTCTACTTCAATTTGTTTCTCTGTTTTGCTATGCATCTCAAATAGAATTATATATTCCCCTTTTACATCTTTTAAAGTTGGCAAAATATCTTCTATTCTTCCTCTAATAAAACTCTCATGTATTTTAGTAAGTTCTTTTGCAATCACAATTTCAATATTTCCAAATCTATCTAATAATTCTGCAAGTGTTTTTTCTAATCTATGTGGAGCTTCATAAAAAATTATTGTTTTATTTTGTTTTTGTATGTCTTCCATTTTTTCATTTCTAAGTTTTTTATCTAATGGCAAAAATCCATAAAAGGCAAACTCTTTTGTATTTAGTCCAGATGCAATTAATGCATTTATTAGAGCACATGCACCAGGAATCGGTATTATTTCTATGTTTTCTTTTATTGCCTGCTTTACTACTTCTTCACCAGGATCAGATATTCCTGGAGTTCCCGCATCTGTTATTAATCCAATATTTTTACCATCTTTCAATAAATTTATTAATGTTTCAGTTTTAGTATCTTCATTATGTCTGTGATAACTAATCATCGGTTTTGATATATCTAAATAATTTAATAATTTTAATGAGTGTCTTGTGTCTTCAGCAGCAATTATGTCTACTTTTTTTAATATTTCAACAGCTCTATACGTAATATCTCCTAAATTTCCAATTGGTGTTGCAATTAAATATAATTTTCCAAACATATTTATCTTCCTTTTTTATTATTTAAATTAATTTATTTTCTATTTTATTATTATTTTATTTTAATATTTTTGTTAATTATTTTTTATATAAATATTTTTTATATCTTGTGTATACTCTCCGTTATTTTGATATATTACTAATGGTTTGTCTACACTAAAAAATTTTTTTCCGCCTTTTACTCCTTTTATTAATACAATAGATGGAGTCTCATTTTCGTATGGATAAACTAATCTCATTTTTTTTGGTTCTATTTTATTTGCTCTCATTTCTTGCATTATGTCTACAATTCGTTCTGGTTTATGTACTACATATACTTCTCCTTTATCTTTTAGCAATCCGGCTGCTACCTTTATAAAGTCGGAAAGTGTAGCCTTTACTTCGTGTCTTGCTATTAATTTACTAGAGTTTTCGTTTGTTTTTCCCTTTCCCACCTCTTTATAAGGTGGATTCATTACAACCGCATCATATGTATTTTTTTGCAGTACATTTTTCTTAAAAATATCATTTATGTCAACATTAACAATTTTAAATTGTTCTTCCAAATCATTTAACTTAATACTTCTTTCTGCCATTTCAGCAATTTCTTCTTGAATTTCAACCCCTATAATTTGATTTAACTTTGTTTTTTTACATAATAAAAGACCAACAATACCGTTTCCTGTTCCTAAATCCGCAACTTTACTATTATTTTTTATTTCCTTTGCAAAGTCTGATAATAACACACTATCTATTCCAAAGCAAAATGCTGTTTTATCCTGAATAATTTTTAATCCTTTATATTGCAAATCATCTATTCTCTCATTTTCTTTTAAATTCATAATTTCCACTTTCCATTTTTGTTGAATTCACATATTTTTAATACGTTAATATTATATATTAAATATCAAATTATGTAAATAGAGGAAGTAAAAAATGAATAGTTATAATAAGTTTATGTGTAATCCAAAGCCTCCTTGTAATTGTTATTCCTATAAACCTTGTTGTAAGCCATATTGTAATAAATGTTGTAGACCACAAAATAGTATTCTAAATTCACTGTTTTGCGTAGAAAATTTTCTTTGTTGCACTCAAAAAGCATGCACAATATGTAAATTTATAAATTTCTTCAAATAAAAACTCTTGTATAATTTTTCATTATATAAGAGTTTTTTATTCTATTCATTTCTTATAAAGTTTTGAGAAAAGTTTATTTCTCCGTCTTTAAATTTTGCATTCTCTTCTCCATTTATTAATATTTTTATGGAATTTACTTCTGTTAATTCTGTAAGCGAATTTACTAAGCATTCTATAGTCTTTTGTTCTTCTTCTTTTCCACCAATGTGATTTTCTACAAATTCTGATGAAAAATTTACTTTTAGAGTATCTCCTTCTAAGCTTGTTCCTATTAACATTGTTCCTTCTGGTATCACATTGTCATGGTTTTCGTTTTTTGGTCCATCTATCAACATGTTTATTATAACAGTGTATGGGTCTTTTATTAGTGTTTTTACGTCTAACATTCTGGCTTCAGGTTCTACATTTCTTGTAGTTTTATTTACAAAATATAGTGAAATCATTGTTTTACGCTCTTGTTCATCTGATATTTCTTCTTGTGGTTCATATTCTACATATTCAGGTTTTTTATTTTTATTTATAAAATATGTTATTACGCCTGCAATTATTGCGATAATCACCAATACTATTACTATTTTTTTAAAATTTGTTTTCATTGTGTAATCCTCCTCTAATTTTATCTTTGATAACATGTCTATTCTCTTAATTTTCTAATTAGAACCTATAATTGTCCAAAAAATAATTTTTCACATAAAATACACAATCCTACATTTTTCGACCAAAAACCTACAAATAAGCTATTTGTAGGTTTTTTATATTTTCTGACAGCTAGTCAGTTTCATTTGACAAAATCCGCTTTTCCGTATAAAATTAGGGTAGTTTTTATTTAAAACATAAGGAGATTTAATATGAACAATTTATTGCATGTAGGACTTGATGTTGGATCTACTACAGTAAAGATTGCCGTTATGGATAATAATCTTAACACAATTTATACAAGCTACCAACGTCATAATTCAGATACAAAAAATACAGTATGTGCAGTTTTAGATAATTTAGCCAATCGTTACCCTAATGCTGAATTTACTATCGCTCTTACAGGATCTGGCGCAATGTCTGCAGCTACATTTTTGAATGTACCTTTTATTCAAGAAGTTGTTGCTTGTAAAAGAGCCGTAGAAAAATACATTCCAAAAACTGATGTCGTAATTGAACTTGGTGGTGAGGATGCTAAGATTATATATTTTGGAAAGTCTATTGAACAACGTATGAACGGAACTTGTGCTGGTGGTACTGGTGCATTTATTGACCAGATGGCATCATTGTTAAACACTGATTCTTCTGGATTAAATGAACTTGCCAAAAAACACTCAATTATCTACCCAATAGCTTCACGTTGTGGAGTATTTGCTAAAACTGATGTTCAACCACTTATAAATGAAGGGGCAGCAAGAGAAGATATTGCAGCTTCTATATTTCAAGCTGTTGTTAATCAGACTATTAGTGGACTTGCATGCGGAAGACCAATACGTGGAAATGTTGCATTTTTAGGAGGCCCTCTTAACTATCTTTCAGAGTTAAGAAATAGATTCATAGAAACGCTTCATTTGACCGATGAGCAAATAATAGTTCCAGATGAAGCACATTTATTAGTTGCAAAAGGTGCAGCATTAGATTCTTTGGAAACAACTCCAATTTCTACCCAGAAATTAATGGCAAAAATTCAAGGTCTAAGAAGCTCACATGACTCTACAACAAATCCTCTAAAGCCTTTATTTGTAACACATTCAGAATACGAGGAATTTAAATCACGTCACAGCAAAGATGTTGTAAAAAAAGGTGATTTATCAACCTATAAAGGAGATTGTTTTATAGGTATTGATGCAGGCTCTACAACCACAAAACTCGTTGTAACCGATACAGAAGGCGCTTTGTTGTACTCTTTATATGCAGGAAATGAAGGAAATCCTCTAAAAAGTGTAACAAATATGCTAAAAGAATTATATAAAGTACTTCCTAAAGGAGTAACTATTAGATACAGTGGTGTTACAGGTTACGGAGAAGCACTTATTAAAACAGCATTAAATGTTGATTTGAACGAAATTGAAACAATTGCACATTATACAGCTGCTAAAAAGTTTATGCCTAATGTTACTAGTATAGTAGACATTGGCGGTCAAGACATGAAATATATTAAGCTGAAAAATAACTCCATAGATAATATAATGCTAAATGAAGCTTGTTCTTCTGGCTGTGGTTCATTTATAGAAACATTTGCGAAGAGTCTAGGACTAACAATTAACGAGTTTGTAAACTCGGCTATTTCCGCAAGAAATCCTGTCGATTTAGGTTCAAGATGTACTGTATTCATGAATTCCAAAATTAAACAGGCTCAAAAAGAAGGCTATAGTGTGGGAGATATTTCAGCAGGGCTTTCTTATTCTGTAATAAAAAATGCCATTCAAAAAGTTATGAAGATTAGAGATATGAAGGTTTTAGGCTCTCATATTGTAGTTCAGGGTGGAACATTTTATAATGATGCCGTTTTACGTGCATTTGAATTATTAGTTGGGAAAAATGTTGTAAGGCCTGACATTGCTGGGCTTATGGGTGCTTATGGTGTTGCACTTTTAGCTCAAGAACAATACGAGGCAAATAAAGATATGGAATATGTTTCTACTATCTCTGACTTGGATGCTATAAATAACTTAAAAGTTGAAGCATCACATGTGCGTTGTAATGGTTGCGAAAACCACTGCTTACTCACAATAAACAAATTTAGCAATGGTACAAAGCATATTTCTGGTAATAGATGTGAAAAAGGAGCTGGAATCGTTTCGGAAAATAAAGAATTACCAAACTTAGTAAAATATAAATATAAGAGAATTTTTGACTACACTCCTCTTGAGGAAAAAAATGCACCTCGTGGTGTTATAGGAATTCCTAGAGTTTTAAATATGTATGAAGATTATCCTTTCTGGTTTACATTTTTAACCAAACTTGGATTTAGAGTTATAATCTCTGAAAAAAGTAACAGAAAAACATACGAAAAAGGCATGGAATCAATGCCTTCTGAATCTGTTTGTTACCCAGCCAAATTATCACATGGTCATATAATTAGTTTAGTAAAACAAGGAATAAAAACGATATTCTATCCATGTGTACCATATTCTAGAAAAGAATATAAATCAGCAGATAATCATTATAACTGCCCTATTGTAATTTCGTATTCAGAGGTTTTGAAAAACAATGTCGAAGAATTAAAAGACAAGGATATTACTTTTTTGAATCCATTCTTACCTTTTGATGCAAAAACTTTAGCAGAAACAATTCTAGGTTTGCCTGAATTTAAAAAGTACAATTTCACGAAGAAAGAATTATTAAATGCTGCTAAACTCGCAGAAGAAGAATATCAACATTGCAGAGCAGATATACATGCTGAAGGTGCTAAGGCCGTAGAATATTTAGAGAAAAAGCATCTAAAAGGTATTGTTCTTGCTGGGCGTCCATATCATGTAGATCCAGAAATTAATCATGGTATCGATACATTAATTACAAGCCTCGGGCTTGGCGTTATTACTGGAGACAGTATTGCAAACCAAACAGAACCTAAAGCTCCATTAAGGGTTGTAAATCAATGGGTATACCACGCAAGACTATATTCAGCAGCTGATTTTGTTGGAAAGCATGATAATTTAGAACTTGTGCAATTAAACTCATTTGGTTGTGGCGTAGATGCTGTAACAACAGATCAGGTTGAGGAAATATTGTCAAGTTATAATAAAATGTACACATTAATAAAAATTGATGAAGTAAATAATTTAGGTGCAGTTAGAATTCGTATCCGTTCACTTCTTGCAAGTATGAACAAACGTGAAAAAGATAATGTATGCACAAATTGCGACGTAGATTATACCGTAAAAAAGGTTATGTTTACTAAAGATATGAAAGACTATACAATACTATGCCCTCAAATGGCTCCAATACATTTCGAGCTAATCGAAACGGCCGTAAGGTCTTGCGGATACAATCTTGAGCTACTACGTAACTGTACACAACATACAGTAGAAACTGGATTAAAGTACGTAAATAATGATGCTTGCTATCCATCAATTTTAGTTACAGGTCAGATGATTGAAGCTCTTGAATCTGGAAAATATGATTTAAACAAGACTGCTTTAATAATGTCTCAAACTGGTGGTGGATGTAGAGCTACAAACTACATAGGATTCATTCGTAAAGCATTAAAAGATGCTGGATTTGCTAATATTCCTGTTATCTCATTTAATGTTGTTGGAATGGAAAAGATGCCAGGATTTAAAATAACTCCAGACATGGTAGAAAAACTTCTTAAGGTTGTTGTTTACGGAGACTTACTTCAAAAAATGCTTACTAAAAATAGAGTCTATGAGGTAAACAAAGGTGAAACGCAAAAACTATATGATGAATGGATGCAAAAATGCAAAGAATTAGTTGTACACTCTTCTTTAGCAGAATTTAAGAAAAGCATTTATGATATGGTTAACGACTTTGAAAAAATTGAATTAGATACTTCTATTAAGAAACCAAAAGTTGGAATAGTTGGTGAAGTTTTAATAAAATATCATCCATTCGGCAACAATTTCATAGCAGAAAAATTAGAACAAGAAGGTGCAGAAGTTATACTTCCAGATTTTATGGGATTCGTAAAATTCATGGCAACACACAAAATAACTTTTAACACACTTATAAAGACAGATAAATATAAAGCCAAAATATTTAAACTTGCAATAAAATTAATAGACATTCTTGAGAAAGATGAAAGAATTGCCTTAGCAAATTCTAAAAAAGGTTATTTACAACCTTGCGATATTTGGGAACTAGAAGACAAAGTAAAAGATATTCTTTCGATTGGAAATCAGACTGGTGAAGGTTGGTTCTTAACAGCAGAAATGGTAGAATACATAGAACATGGAATTTCTAACATAGTATGTGTACAACCTTTCGCATGTTTGCCAAACCATGTTGTTGGAAAAGGTGTAATAAAAACAATAAGAGAAAAATATCCTTATGCTAATATTTCTCCAATAGACTATGACCCGGGTGCAAGTGAAGCAAACCAGACAAATAGAATAAAATTATTAATGGCAGTTGCTAAAGATAATTTAGAGAAAAATAATAAATAATCTAAAAAAGAATTACATGTTATAAATAAATATAATTTGTAATTCTTTTTTTACACAAAATTAAGCTCTCCTTGTTAAATTTCAATCTAACATGAAAAGCCTAATTTATACTTTATTTTATTCTTCTGGTTCTACAGTTTCTATACTTACAACCTTTTCATTTTCGTTCGTTCTCATTAATGTTACACCTTGTGTTGCTCTTCCTAATATGCTTACATCTTTAACATTAATTCTTATAATAGTTCCAGAGTTTGTAATTAACATTACATCATCGTCTTCTTTTGCCATTCTTATTCCGACTATATTTCCAGTCTTAGGGGTAATCTTGTATGTAATTACACCTCTTCCTCCTCTATTCTGTACTCTATATTCGTCAAGTTCTGTTCTCTTTCCGAAACCATTTTCAGTAATTGCTAATAATGTAACGCCTTTATTATTTGATACTATAGATTCCATTCCAATTACAGTGTCATCCTCATCTAAACGAATTCCTAGTACTCCTTGTGCAGATCTTCCAACTGGTCTTACGTCTTTCTCATCAAATGTTATACAAAGTCCTTTTTCAGTAACTAATACAACATTATCTTGACCATCTGTTAACCTAACATCTATTAGCTCATCATCATCTTTCAACGTTATTGCCAATAATCCAGTCTTTCTACTTGAATTATACTCTTGTAATGGAGTTTTCTTTATCAATCCATTTTTCGTAGCCATTAATAGATATTTGCTATCTTCAAAATCTGAAATTGGTATTACCGCAGAAATCTTTTCACCTGCATCTAAACTTAATAAGTTTACAATCGCAGTTCCTTTAGCAGTTCTACCTGCTTCTGGAATTTCATATCCTCTTAATCTATACAATTTTCCTTTATTGCTAAAGAACAATACTGTATCATGAGTAGAAGTTGTGAATATTTGTTTAACGAAATCTTCCTCCCTTGTAGAAATACCACTAATACCTTTTCCGCCTCTTTTTTGGCTTCTATAAGTGTCTATTGGCATTCTCTTTATGTAACCAAAGTGAGTTAATGCAACTACCATTTGTTCTTCTTTTATAAGGTCTTCCTCATTAAATTCACCTTCAGCAGCAACAATCTTTGTTAATCTTTCATCACCATATTTTTCTTTAACTTCTGTTAATTCTTCTTTGATGATTTCGAATACAAGTTTCTCGCTACCTAATATTTCTCTTAAATGAGCAATTAACTTCATTAACTCATTGTACTCTTCTTCAATCTTTTCTCTCTGCAATCCAGATAAAGTTTTTAATCTCATATCCAATATTGCTTGAGCTTGAATATCCGAAAGGCCAAATCTTTCCATTAATCTTTCTTTAGCATCATCATATGATGATCTTATTATATTAATTACCTCATCAATATTATCTAATGCTATTTTTAAACCTTCTAATATATGGGCTCTTGCTAATGCTTTATCAAGTTCAAATTGTGTTCTACGTAATATAACACCTTTTCTATGATCTATGTAGTAATCTAAGCATTGTCTTAAAGTCAGTATTCTAGGTTGACCATCAACTAAAGCTAACATTATTACTCCAAATGTATCTTGCATTTGTGTATTTTTATATAACTGATTTAATACAACTCTTGCATTTGCATCCTTTTTAAGTCCAATATGAATTCTTACAGCATTTTCTCTATCAGACTCATCTCTAAGTTCTGATATTCCTTCAATTCTTTTTTCTTTTACAAGGTTTGCTATATTTTCAATCAATTTAGCCTTATTTACCTGATATGGTAATGATGTTACAATAATCTTTTGTTTTCCATTACTCATTTCTTCAATTTCAGCTTCAGCTCTTACAGTTATCTTTCCTTTTCCTGTTGTATATGCCTGTTTGATTGCTTCTCTTCCAAGAATCATTCCTCCAGTTGGAAAATCTGGTCCTTTAATTATTTGCATTAATTGTTCATCAGTTACATTGTCATCATCAATAATTTTAATAATACCATTTATAACTTCTGTTAAATTATGTGGTGGAATATTTGTTGCCATACCTACAGCAATTCCTGAAGAACCATTTACTAAAAGTGCTGGAATCTTTGCTGGCAATACAGTTGGCTCTTGAAGTCTATCATCAAAGTTAGGCATAAAATCTACTGTATTTTTTTCAATATCAGTCAACATAATTTCTGCAATTTTAGACATTCTTGCTTCTGTATAACGATAAGCAGCTGCTCCATCACCATCGATTGAACCAAAGTTTCCATGTCCATCAATTAATGGGTATCTAAGTGAGAATGTTTGAGCCATTCTAACCATTGCATCATATACAGATGAATCTCCATGTGGATGATATCTACCTAAAACGTCACCGACTGTAGTTGCTGATTTTCTATATGGCTTATCTGATGTTAAACCATCTTCATACATAGTATATAAAATTCTTCTATGAACTGGTTTTAAACCATCTCTTACATCTGGTAAAGCTCTAGATACAATAACACTCATTGCATAATCTATATATGCAGTTTTCATTTCGTCTTCGATGTCTCTCTCTATTATTTTACCATCTCTGTCTTCTAATTCTGTGTCTTTTGAGTCCATATATTTACCTCTTTTCTAAGTTATATCTATGTTTGTATTATACTAAAAGAATACTTTTTTTGCAAGCAAAACAGTCTATTTTATCTAGTTTTTTTTAGTAATTTAAAGCATTTTTGCAAGCTCTAATTCCTCACTCGTCAAGTCGAAATTTTTTCCATTATTTTTTATTAATTTATGTAAGTTTTCTACCACTCTTGCTGTTTTTATTGTATTTTCTATTGGCGCAATTTCTTTCATTTTTCCTCTAATCTTATCATACTCTCTCTGCATTCCATCAAAATCTTTATTGTTAAAATAATCCTTCCAATTATTTGTATATTTATTTAATTTTTCAATCTGATTTACTTGATTTTCAAACTCGCTTTCTATATTCTTTGTTATATTATTTAATATAGCATTTTTTCCCGTTTTGATTGCACTACCTAAGGCATACGGAATCTTTCCACTATTAACTACCTTATTAATAGTAAAATTTAATACATTTGAAATTCCATCTATTATTCCTCCAGATTTAACTGCTGTTTGCATTTGTTGTACATTTTCAAAATTTCCTGTTACAATTCCTAGTGCACTTTTTCCAAAATTAATTGCTGAATCAATTGCTGTTTGAATTCCCTCTTTAAATCCATTTTGTAAAAAACTATCTTTTATTTCTATAACTTGGTCTTCTATTACATCCGGAAGAATATACCTAAGACCTATATTCAATCCAGTATTAACGGCTTTCCCTATATTTGTCTGCAAAAAATTTCTCTGTTTATTTTCAATAGAAACATCATTTGTTATTTGATTTTCAACTTCTAAATTATTCATAAACTTTCTCCTCTAATTTTTTTTATTTTAATAAAAATTATTTAATAAATATTTCATAAAAAAATTTAAATCATATATTTTTATAAAATATAATAATATTTAATTTTCATTTTTTTCTTCTTCATTATTAATTATGTCATCTTCATAATTAAAACTTTTTACCTCTGCGAGAATATGATTTTCTCCAACAAACATAAGCGTTTCGCCTCTTCTTAATGATTTTATGTCAATTTCTTCTTTTTCTGAAATGTTAGTATATTTTTTTAATACTTTTATATTTTCTTCCTCAAGAGAGAAGAAATTTTTTATGCTTGTATTATTTAAAATACTCTTTCCAAAATTTCCTTCTTCCAAGCTAAATAAATCCGAAATATCTTGAGTTATTGCAACAGCACTTCCACCGTATTTTCTTATTGTTTTAAATATTTTATACACAAAACCTGCCACATTTTTATTAGATGTTACACCAATCAATCTCCAAATCTCATCTAAATAAATTGCCTTTTTATTTTTTCTATTTTCTTTAATCTTGTCCCAAAATAATTCTGTGAAAATATACATTCCATATTTTAAATTTTCTTCGCCTAACTCATAAACATCTGCAACAATTAATTTATTATTTAATTTCACATTAGTAAATTTATTAAAAAAGTTTAGTGAACCTTTTACAAATGGTAATAATTTTATTTGATATTTTTTCGTTTTTTCATCTTCTCCTAATATATTATAAAAATCTTCCAAAATTGGCATATCAATTGTTTCTTTAAATATTTTTTTATTTTCATTATTTTTATATAAACTTTTATCATCAAAATTAATATTCTTTTTTTCATAAGTTTGAATAATTTTTTCTTCAATCAAACCTTTTTCTTCTTCATCTAATTCTCCAAAAACTAAATTAAAAAATCCAATTAATTTTATTATTTTATTTGCAAGAAAACCTTTTTCTCCTTTCTCTATACTTTCTTTTCTTATATCAAAAACATTTATATATGTTTCTGAATTCGGTCCCAACTTTAATAACGTTCCCTCTAGTTTATTACAAAGTCCTGTATATTCCCTTTCCGGATCAATAACATATTGTTCAATTCCAAACAATCTATATCTCAAAATATTCAATTTAATATAATAAGATTTTCCTGCCCCACTCGTTCCAAATACGCACATATTAGCATTTTTATATTTTTCCTGATCATATCTATCAACAAAAATTAGTGAATTATTGTAAATATTTTTTCCAATAAAAATTCCATTTGTATCACAGATAGATGAAGAAATAAAAGGATATGTTGCAACCAGACCTTCTGTCAAAATGTTCTTTTTAGTAGCTTCTTTTACATCTTTGTGATTTATCATTAATGGAAGTGTAGAAAAAAAAGCTTGCTCCTGCCTAAAATAGGCCTGTCTTACCTTTATTCCTCTACTCTGTAAAATACTTATAATTTTATCTGTATTAATTTTTAGATCTTTTAAATCTTCATTATATATAGTTATGTAAACATAAAGATAATAAAATGCCTCATCATTTACTTGCAGTTGTTTCCTAATATACTTTGCATCATCATGAGTATATTCAACAATGTCAATATCCTGCTTATTTTTCCCTGCCTCTAAATCAACAGCTGTATTTCCAATATTATATGTTAAGTCTTTTACAACTTTATATGGATCTTGCTCTTCATAAAATATTGACATATTTATATTAATATTAGTATCAATTAATGGTTTAAAAATTAAATCTCTTTGCTCTCTACTATAATCAACAACTAATAATGATGAACAATACTTGCCATCAATCTCCATATACCTTGGATTTTTTAAATTAATATAACTTGGGCTCAATTCATCTTTTTGTTTTTTTATTAATTCTTTTTCTTTATTAATACTAATCACATCCTATTTTCGTCATCATTTAAAAATATATAATTTCTTATTATTTCTTTAGTTTCTTTCTCATTATTTACATTAGTTACAATATTTCCACATCTTAGAAGCCCTTCTTTAATTTTTAAGTATTTTTCATTTAATTGGTCAATACAAATTTCTTCTTTATTATTTTCTTGTGGTTGATTAATAATAATAAAAAATTGTTTTGAATCCGATTTACTAATTAATTTTATTTTTTCAATATTTTCTAAATATTTATTTGAAATATTTTTTATTATTTGTGATTCTTTTTTTTGAGAATTAATTATTTTAATAATATGATTAGATAAATCTTGTTTTTGACTTTTAATAATTATTTGAATATTAAAATTAAATGATTTTAGAAATAATTTATAGGAATTTAAAATTGATTCTTTTTCTAAATTAGATTTTAAATTATAATTAATTGGTTTTATTTTTAATATCATTATATATGAATTATTTTTTAATTTAATAATTCCGTTTTCTAATATTTTTTCAAAAGGCAACCATTTTTGAATAGAATGAATTACAATTATTACCATCTCCTTTAATTATGTTATTGAATATTTTATTTTATATTTTTATAAATGTCAAGAAAAATCATATTCCTTTTTTTACCATTTTTCTACAAATATTTTAGAACAGAAGTTATTCTAAAATTATTTTTTGTTTTTCCATATTTTTACACCGTATATTCTAATTATATTTATAATATATAAAATTTAATTTTTCGTTCCTTATATTATGTTAATAATATTCTTGTAAAGTTTTTAAACCATTAAACTTTTTAAACCTTTTAATTCCCTTGTTATTTATAATTTTAAAAATATAATAATTTATTCCTTTTAATATAAAGAAACCTATCATTTTTTTGATCTGTCTAATATTTATACTTCTATTTTACCATTATCTCTTGTAAATGTTTTTTAGTGTTCTCAAAATTTTTTTCATATTTTAGTTATAATTTTATGTATACTAATATTTTATGACTTTTTTACAAAAGCCATCTGTATTTTCCTTTTAAAGGATTCTCTTTTATATAGTTGTTTAGTACTGTACATTAAATTTAAATATTTAATTAATTTATCTCTAAAAATATTATTTATATGAAATAATTAATTTTAATTTATTTAATTCTATTTTTCATATTTTCCATTCTATATATTTTTGAGCATAATAAAATATTTTCAAATTATCTAATTAATATTATTAATTTTAATTATTTAATATTTTAATTTTATTTTATACATATAATATTATAGTAAAATTTTTAAAAAATTAATTTTTATTTTCTTATTAAATGTAAAAAATAATTATTATAAAAATGTGGTCTAATTAGTTTTATATTTTTTCCAAAATATTTATTAAGTTTTTTATAAATTCTTTATCTAATTATTTTCTTAAGTAATAATTTTTTTATAGAATAATATTACACTATTTATTACGTTTAAAATATTTTAGTATAAAAATACTTTATAATATTTTTCATTTTTTTCAAAAAACCTCTTCAAACTTTCGCTTTTTATATTTCCATTTTTTAGCATTTGTTTTTTTAATTATAGATACTAATTATCTCGATTATTCTATTTTGTATTTTCATATTGTAACATTGTCGTATTTTATTTTGTAGAAAAGTATGAAAAGATATCTATTTTTATTTT